>Ga0181536_10000066_pt1 | contig 107499 bp, 89 predicted proteins | sample PEATcosm2014_Bin_41_FD_121105 | JGI IMG/M metagenome (GOLD analysis project Ga0181536, IMG submission 121105) | Peatland microbial communities from MTU Mesocosm Facility, Houghton, MI, USA - PEATcosm2014_Bin17_60_metaG | ecosystem: Environmental > Terrestrial > Soil > Wetlands > Peat | place... | reverse complement strand
GCTGCCCCGGGCCACGACAGGTACTGCCCGTTCATCGGCGATGCGCAAGAGCGCGGCCACTTCGGCCGCGCGCCGAGGGCGGACCACCGCCATGGGGAACCCCGGGGTCGCCGTGAGCGATTCGTCGTGGGAGTAGTCGGGCGAGATCGCCTCCCCGGTCAGGACTTGCGCGGCACCCACCACCTCCGACAGCCGGTCGACGAGGTCTCCCATTGCCGTCCACCCTATGCCCGTGCCGGTCTCTTCGCCCCTGGGCACGGAAGGCAGCCGCCGATCAACGCACGTCGACGACGACCGAGTGGGCGGCCTTGTCGTGGAGCGCTTGGCGGGTCGGGCTCCACAGGGGCGTCAACATGTCGAAGGCCCAGGGGATCAAGAGATATGGGATGCAGAAGGCGCAGATGATCAGGGAGCGAACCAGCCCGCGGGCAGCGCCGATCTGCCCGCCGCCGGTGGCGTCGCGTACCGCGATGCCGACGGCCATCGCTCCCAGGGTGCGGCCGCGGCGGCTTCCCGTGAGGAACGAGAAGTAGGCCGTGTAGGTGAGGAAGAACAACGCCAGGAGCAAGAAGGTGTCGCCGGGTTTCAGGTGGATCGTGGTGCTGCCCCCCGAGGACTCGGTGATCCGGTTCCCCATGGCGACGGCGACGACGACTGCCCCAGCGACCCCGGCGACGGCCAGGTCGAGTACGAATGCCATTGCCCGCTTGGCCCAGGTCGAAAGCGGGCGCCCGAGCGAGTCAGTCGGCCCGGTGGCGCCCACCCGACCGGCCGGCGTCAGGGCGCCGGGACTGGGATCGTTCGGCGCCCCGCCCGGGGGGCGGTCTGGAGGCGGTGGGTACCCGGGCGGTGGGTACCCGGGCGGCACCTGGCCCGGGGGTGGGTACCCGGGCGGTGGGTACCCGGGCGGTGGGTACCCGGGCGGTGGGTACCCGGGCGGTGGGTACCCGGGTGGGTGCCCGGGCGGCACCCGGCCCGGGGGCGGGTACCCGGGTGGGTACCCGGGCGGCACCTGGCCCGGGGGCGGGTACCCGGGCGGTGGGTACCCGGGCGGCACCTGGCCCGGGGGCGGGTACCCGGGCGGTGGGTACCCGGGCGGCACCTGGCCCGGGGGCGGGTAGAACGGGGGTGCTTCGGGTTCCGAAGGCGTCTCGGACTCCCCCAAGGGGTCCTCGTCTGCGCCGGGCGCGTCGTCGGGCATCGGGTCGTCGTCCTTGTCCGCCGGTGGCCGCTTTGGCGCAGGCTACCAACCCCAGCGGGCGATCTTCGCACGGAGCACTCCAGGTGCGGGAGAATCGCTGGCTATGAATTGGGTCGATCTGGTGCTCCTCGTGCTGGTCGCGTTCTCGGCCGTCCACGGGATGCGACTCGGCGCGACCATGCAGATCTTCTCGTTCGGCGGCTTCTGGCTCGGGTTGTTCCTCGGAGCCCTGCTCGCGCCCCACTTCATCGACCTCGTCCGTGGGAACCTGGCCCGGACCGTGGTCGCCGTCGTCGTGGTCTTCGGCGCGGCGGGACTGTTGAGCGCGCTCGGCCGTTTCATCGGCGCCCGCTCCAGCCACGCCCTTCGTCGCGTCCGGCTCGGCCCCGTCGACGCCACCCTCGGCGTGGCCGTGGCCGTCGTGGCCACGCTCTTCATCGTCTGGTTCACGGCGATCCTCATCGAGAACAGCAGCTACACATCGCTCAACGCCGCCATCCAGCGGTCGCGCATCGTGCAGGCGATGGACGACCTGTTGCCCAAGCCCCCGGTCATCCTCTCCCGGGTCAAGTCGTTCTTGGAGTCCGAGGGGTTCCCGGTCGTGTTCGCCGGGCTGGCCCCCCAGGCGTCCGCACCTGTGACGCTGCCGGCCAACGCGCAGGTGCGGGCCGCCGTGGTCTCCGCCGGCTCGTCCACGCTCGAGGTGGAAGGGGAGGGTTGCGGCTTCATCCAGGAGGGTTCCTCGTTCGTGGTGGCACCGGGACTGGTCGTGACCAATGCGCACGTGGTGGCGGGGGTGCGCCACGTGGTGGTGATCGACGACGGCCGGAGCCGGGACGCCACCCCGGTCTGGTTCGACCCCGAGCTCGACGTCGCCGTCCTGCGGGTCCCCGGGCTGACCGAGGCACCACTCCCGGTGGACGGGCAGCTCCTCGGGCGCGGCACGTCGGGTGTGGTGCTGGGCTATCCCGGCGGTGGGCCCTTCACCTATGGGCCCGCCGGCATCACCGACGCCTTCGAGGCCACCGGGCTCGACATCTACGGCCAGAACACGACGAACCGTCAGGTCTACGAGCTCGACGCCGTCGTGCGACCCGGCAACTCGGGCGGGCCCCTGGTGGCCTCGGGGGACGGGCCGGGCCTTCCCAACGGCACGGTGATCGGACTCGTCTTCGCCCGGTCGACGACGGACGCCAACGTCGGCTATGCGCTGGCCATGGGTCCGGTCATGAACGAGGTCGCCAAGGTCGAGGGCTCGATGACGGCGGTGAGCACGGGGAACTGCGCGGCCTGATCGTCACTGTGGGCAGCGCCGAGCGGCAAGAATGCAGCTATGTCGCTCCCCATCGAGGACTACGGCATCATCGGGGACACCCACACCGCCGCCTTGGTCGGCGCCAACGGGTCGATCGACTGGCTCTGTCTGCCCCGGTTCGACTCCGAAGCCTGCTTCGCTCGACTCCTCGGTGACGAGCGCCACGGCTATTGGCAGTTGCAGCCCGCGACCGAATGGGTGTCGCGCCGCCACTACCGGGGCGACACGCTGGTTTTGGAGACCGAGTTCGAGACGACGGAGGGTGTGGTCCGGGTCGTCGACTGCATGCCGGTTCGCGAGAGCAATCCGCAGGTGGTCCGGGTCGTCGAATGCGTCCGCGGTCACGTCGACATGCGCATGGACCTCGTCATCCGCTTCGGCTATGGGCAGATCATTCCCTGGGTGCGGCGCGTCGACGGTCTGCTCACGGCGGTGGTGGGGCCTGACGCTCTGGCCCTCTGGACCCCGGTCACGACCCACGGCGAGGACATGACCACCGTCGCCGAGTTCACCGTGACTGCCGGTCAGCACATTCCGTTCGTACTCACGTGGTTCCCGTCGCACCAGAACGCGCCGCGCCCGGTCGATGCCCGCTACGCGCTCGATGACACGGCCGCCTGGTGGCAGGACTGGTCGTCGATGTGCATCTTCGAGGGTCCGTGGCGTGAAGCGGTCGTCCGATCGCTCATCACACTCAAGGCCCTGACCTACCACCCGACCGGAGGCATCGTGGCCGCGGCGACGACGTCGTTGCCCGAGACCGTCGGGGGCGCGCGCAATTGGGACTACCGCTACTGCTGGCTGCGCGACGCCACCTTGACGCTCGAGGCCCTTATGCGCGGCGGCTACCACGAAGAGGCCCTCGACTGGCGCGATTGGCTCCTGCGCGCCGTGGCCGGCGACCCGGCCGAGCTGCAGATCATGTACGGGCCGGCCGGCGAACGACGACTCGACGAGTGGGAGGTCGACTGGCTGCCGGGATACGAGGGCTCGAAGCCGGTGCGCGTCGGCAACGCTGCATCCGGGCAATACCAACTCGACGTCTACGGCGAGGTGATGTCGGCATTGTTCCAGGCCAACCGCGTGGGGGACCCGCCGACCTCCTCGACGTGGGACCTCCAGACCGCGCTGATGGAGTTCCTCGAGACCGGCTGGAAGGAGCCCGACGACGGCATCTGGGAGGTGCGCGGCCCGCGCCGACCGTTCACCCATTCCAAGGTGATGGCCTGGGTGGCCGTCGACCGGGCGGTGAAGACGATCGAGCAGTGCCCCGGCATCGAGGGGCCCCTGGAACGCTGGCGTACGCTGCGCGACGCCATCCACGACGAAGTGTTGGAGAAGGGCTACAGCGAGAAGGTCGGCGCCTTCACGCAGTACTACGGGTCCGACGCCCTGGATGCGAGCCTGCTCATGGTCCCCTTGATGGGATTCCTGCCGGCGACCGACCCCCGCGTTGTCTCCACGGTCGAGGCGATCGAGCGCGAATTGACCGAGGATGGGTTCGTCCTGCGCTATCGGGCCGCCGACGCCCATGACGTGGACGGCCTCGCTGGGCGTGAGGGCGCATTCTTGGCCTGCTCGTTCTGGATGGCGGATTGTCTGCATCTCATCGGCCGTCATGATGACGCTCGGACCATGTTCGAACGGCTGATCGGATTGCGCAATGACCTCGGCCTCTTGGCGGAGGAGTACGACGTCGTCCTCGGGCGCCAGGTCGGGAACTTCCCGCAGGCCTTCTCGCACGTCTCCTTGGTGAACTCGGCGTACAACCTGTCCGGCCACGTGGCGATGGAACCCGAGGGCCTTCGGGCCAAGTACCGGTCATTGCGCCGGGCCGCCACCCGGGGCCAAGTTCGGGCGGGTCGTGGTCGCTTCTTCTCCTTCGCCAGCCCCGACGCCGACGCCGACGGCGCGTGAGGCGGACGGCATGGCGATGACCACCGAGATCGCCCCCGGGGTGATCCAGATCGACACCTTGCTCGGTGGCTGGGAACAGGTGACCGCCGGCTACCTGCTCACCGGCCCGGCGCCCGTATTGGTCGAGACCGGGAGCCAGAGTTCGGTGCCGGCTCTGCTCGACGCGCTCGGGGCCATCGGGGTGGGTCCCGACGACCTGGCCGGCGTCGCCGTAACCCACATCCACCTCGACCACGCCGGTGGAGTGGGCGATGTCGCCCGGGCCTTTCCCCGGGCGACGGTGTACGTCCACGCCAAAGGGGCGCGCCATCTGGTGGACCCCAGTCGCCTGGTCGACTCGGCCGCCCGGGTCTACGGACCGCTGCTCGACTCGCTCTACGGCCGCCTCGACCCGACGCCCCAGGAGCGGATCCACGTGCTGGCCGACGGCGAGGAAGTGCGCGTCGGGCCCGACCGGGTGCTCACGTCGGTGGATTCGCCGGGACACGCCAAACACCATCTGGCCCTGCACGACTCGGTCAGCGGCGTGCTCTTCGCCGGTGACGCCGTCGGGGTGCGTCTGCCCGACGCCGGCGTGTTGCGCCCGTCGACCCCACCACCGGACTTCGATCTCGACCTGGCTCTGCATTCGCTCGACCGCTTCGTCGAACGCAGGCCGTCGGGGCTTGCCCTGGCCCACTACGGCCTGTTGCCCGACCCCGCCGAGGTGCTGGCCGAGGCGGCCGAGACGCTTCGGCGATGGGCCGACGTGGCCGAGGCCGCCTGGCGCCGCGGCGACGACATCGCTTCCGCCTTGGAGGCGGCCTTCTCGGCGGACCTGGCCGGCGTGGACCCTTCCCACCGCCAGAAGCTCGAGACTCTCAATGGCGTGCACTCCAACGCCGCTGGCTTCCGGCGCTGGCTCGACACCCGAGCCGCCCCGCCGGGACAGCCGGTTCCCGGGGAGCACGGCCACGACCTGGCATGATGTCCGCCATGTCACGACGCCAGCGCGCCCTCGTCCCCCTGTTCGCCCTCGGGTTCGCCGCCGCCGCCTGCACGGGCGGCAACAACGTGCCCGTCAACGCGTCGGGTTTCGGCGCCACCGGGTCGAGCGGTCCACCGGCGGCCACCGTGACGCTGCGCTACTCGAGCTTCGAACCGGCATCGGTGAGCATCCACGCTGGCCAAACGGTGCAATGGTCGTGGCAGGACAAGACGATCGCCCACAACGTCCAGCTGTTCCATGCGACCTCGGTGTTTGCCCAGAGCCCCACCCAGACGACGGGCACGTGGTCCTACACCTTCACCACCCCGGGCACCTACCCCTACGTCAGCACCGTCGACGCCCACATGGCCGGGGTCGTTGTCGTCACGCCCTAGTCCGACCGCGGTCGATGGTCGGGGCAATGATCCAGGCTTCCGGCGAGAGTCACGTTTCGTTGGACCTTGTGCCCTATGGGAAAGCCCGTCGGTGGGGCAGGCTGCTCGGATGGGAAGGGTTCCACAACCACCGAGCTGCGACGGCACCGTGGTCGTGCACGAGGACGCCACGTACACGTGCACTGACGACAGATGTGGCGCTTCGGAGAGCACGTTCGCCGCGCTGAACCGCCATAGCTGGTTCTTGGCCTGCCGGGACGCTCTCGGTGAGGGATGCCCCATCTGCCAGCAGTTTCGATTCCGTCAGGCCCCGTTTACGACCTAGCCGTAGTCTCCCCAGCGTCCCGAGGTGGGAAATTCGCTCACGCCCGGGGCCCAACCTGCCGATGCCCTGTCGATGGACAGCGTCGAGAGTTTGTTGATGGAGGTGTCCCCGACGGTGCTCGGCCGGCACTTGTCGTGGCTGGTCGACCAGAGTCACACCGTTCCCCAGGCCTCGGAGCGCCGCATCTTGATCGAGGACCAGGCCGGCATCCTCATCGGTGCGCTCGATCGGCGCGGTCACTACGCGGTCGTGGTCCAGGCCCTCGGCGAGCCGTGGGCCGACGCGCCGCAGGAGACCGACGAAGAGGTGGTTGCCTACGCCGGCCGGTTGGCCATGTTGACGATGGGGCAACCGGATTACTCGCCCTACGTCACGTTGGCGCGCAATGCCGCCAAGGTGGCCGCCTTGGTCCAGCGCGTGGCCGACCGCTCCGAGTTGGCGTCGTAGCGATCAGCGCGCCCGGGCCGAGTGTTCCACGCCCGGGGCGCGTCCGGACGCCGCCTTCAGCTCCGACAGCGAGCCGGCCAGCGCATCGGCGAGCGGCCAGGGGTCGGGCACGGTCGACGGCGAACCGAGCACGGACACGTACATGGCGTCGACGTACGACCACGCCGTGATGTTGAGGCCGATGCCCTCGAGGATAGGGCCAACCGAGTAGAGCGCCTCGATGACCGACGGTCCGAATCGCAAGGGCTGGCGTGGGCCGGGCACGTTGGACAGCACCAGGTTCAACGGCGGCGGTAGGTGGTTGGCCAGACGACTTCGCTCCCAGGCTCGCACCGACAGGGCGTAGAGCTGGGGCGGTACGACTTCGGCCCGCCGCCCGAGCAGGTCGTTGCCGAGAGCCGAGCGCACGTCCTTGGCCCCGGCCGTCGCCGTCGCGATATGGCGAAGGCGCAGCAAGGGTTCGGCGATGTCCGTGCCGATCGAGACGAACAAGTTGTCGACGTGATTGCCGGCGAGCGGATCGGCGCCGGGGCCGGTCGCCACCGGCACGCTGGCCACCAGCGAACGGGTCGGCAGTTCGTCGCGATCGGTCAGGTATCGACGAAGTGCCCCGGCGCACACGGCCAAATAGACGTCGTTGAGCGTCGCCCCCTGCTCGGCGCGGATCGCCTTGAGGTCATCCAAGGCGAGAGTGGCCATGGCGTAGGTCCTCGCCGCGACCAGCGAGGCGTTGAACGACGTCCGCGGGGCGTCGAAGGGCAACGGGGGCTTTACGAGCAGCGACCGGCGCCGCACCCTCGAGGCGCGCAGGCCGCGGGCCGATTGCGCGGCCAACGACGGCAGGCTCCGAGCCCGCGTCGCGTGCGCCCGCGCCGCCAGCGCCAGCAGTTGCCGGCGCGACGGCAGGGCATCGGGCTGCCAGCTCGACGACGGGGCCCGTTCGACCGCAGAGCCGTCCGTGACCTCGGCGCCGCCCAGGACCTTGCTCAGCAAGGCCACCGTGGCCGCCCCATCGGCCAGGGCGTGGTGGATCTTGGCGATCACGGCCAGGCGCTGGTCGGGGAGCCCTTCGGCCACCACGATCTGCCACAGTGGGCGGTCCCGGGGCAGTGGGCGCTCGGCGACGTCCGCCACCAGCGCGGCAAGCTCACGATCGCCGGCGGGCGGGTCCAACCGGCGCCGCTCGACGTGCCGGGTGATGTCGAAGGTCGGGTCCTCGACCCAGACCGGGTGACCGAGGCCGAGGGGAACCGGGACCACGCGGCGGCGAAACGGAGGGAGCCCGTCGAGGCGGCCGGCGAGGATGCGCACGAGCTCGTCGAACTCGTACCCTCCGGGCACCCCGGAGCAGTCGAGGACGACCAGCTTCAAGGTGTGCATGTGGGCGGCGCGCGTCTCCGAGTAGAGGAACTTGGCGTCGATGCCCGCCATCTGCTCCACGGGTCAGGTCCGGACGGTGATGTCGCCGTGGCGAAAGCCTGAGGCGTCGAGGGACTCGACCAGGAAATCGGAGACTTGGTTCGACCACAGGTATCCCACGTGGTTGCCTGCGTACCAGCTGATGCTCGGCTCGTCCCAGTGTTCCCACAGCCGCTTCGCCTGGTCGGGAAAGGCCAGGCGGTCCGCGTAGCCGGCGTAGATGAACCGTTGCTGGCGCGGGATCTTCGGCGTCATGGCGAGCGGCGACACCACCTTGAACACGTCGTCGGCCACGCCTCCCATGATGTGGTGCTCGATGGAGCGGGCTCGGATGTGCAGCGGGCTGTGCGCGTGGAAGAGCGCCGGGAAATCGGAGACCGGGATTCCCGACACCACCACGTCGAAGCCGTCCTCGATGCCCGCCAGCAAGGACACCACGTAGGCGCCGAGCGACACACCGTAGAGGCCGATGGACGTGGCCCCCTGGGAGCGGATCCACGTGAGCAGCCGGCGGATGTCCCACACCGCTTGGGTCAGCCCGTGCACGGTGTTCATCAGGTCGAAGGACAAGAACGGCTCCCCGCTCACCAACGTCACTTTGCGGGGTCCGTGCAGCGGCAGAGCCGGAAGGGCGACGTTCAACCCGAGCTCCCGATGCAGCCTGGCCGTGTGCAGCCCCATGAAGTCGGCCAACGGGTAGCCCATGCAGAACCCGTGGACGCACACCATCCACGGTCGCTGCTCACCGTCGTGGCGGACGACGGTGGCGTACGCCCGCTTGTTGGGGCCGTAGGCCATCCACCGGTCGCCGCCCGGTTCGCCGGTGCGCGTCGAGAACCCGCTGTCGTAGCTGATGCGCTCGTAGGCCATGCCGTGTGCGCGACCCCGGAGGGTCTCGACGTCGGCGTCGGCGACCCCCGGCGGCCGCCGGTGGTACGACTCGGGATGGGCGAGCCAGCCCCGGCGCGAGAACGTCCGCCTCGCCTCGGCCAGCTCGCCGCTGACCCGGGCGTAGTCGGCCCGGCGCGGGAACCGGCTCGGCGTCATGGCCATGGCCAGCAAGGCCTCGTCCATGGCCACGCCGGCGGCAAGGCCAAGTGACAGGCTCGGGGCGGCCACGTCCGTGGCCACCTCGCCGCTCATCGCCGCCGCCGACAAGAAGCGCAGCGTCCGGGGCACGGCCAAGGTGGCCCGCGCCAGCGCCCGTCGTCCGAGGAACCGCATCATGGCTCGATAGGGCCCGGCGACGCGCTCGACCAACGCCGGGGATGCGCCACCTTCGGGGTGGGAAGGCACAGGTGGGATCGGCGCCGTGGTCGGCGGCGCCACACCGCCGACCGCGCTCCGAGCGTTGCCCACAGCCCCCTCCTCCGGCCCGCGGTGCGCAGAAAGCGACCAGCGCGTGCTTCGGCCTGACGCGATACTACGCCGGAAAGTTTTCGTCCACGCCGAGCAGGGATCATCGACCTTGTCGTTCAATCTTGCCGATCTGTTCGAGAGCGTGGTCGACGTGGTACCCGAGCAGACTGCAATGGTTTGTGACGCGCGCCGACTCGACTATGCGCACCTCGACGAGCGAGCCAACCGGCTGGCCCATTACCTGAGCGACGCCGGCGTGAGGCCGGGAGACCGGATCGGCCTGCAGCTGGCCAACGGCTCCGAGTACATCGAGGGCATGCTGGCCTGCTTCAAGATCAGGAGCGTGCCGGTCAACGTCAATTATCGGTACGTCGGCGCCGAGCTGCGGCACCTCTACGCTGACGCCGGGCTCGTGGGCCTGGTGTTCCACAGCCGGTTCGCCCCAGCGGTCCATGGTGCGCTCGAGGCGATGGCCGAGCGCCGGGCCCTGCTTGAGGTCCGGGACGACGCCGAGTACTCGGGGATCGCCCACGATTACGAGGCGGTTCTCGCCGTCGCCGAGGTCCGCCGAGGCTTCGGGCCCCGGTCGGCGGACGACCTCTACTGTGTGTACACGGGGGGAACGACGGGGATGCCCAAGGGCGTGCTCTGGCGACACGAGGACATCTTTTTCGCGGCCATGGGCGGCGGGGACCCGATGTCCCTCGGGAACGTGATCGCCACGCCCGAGGAGCTCGTTGACCGGGTCATGCGCCCGGGGATGGTCGCACTGGCGGCGCCGCCGTTCATGCACGCCGCCGCCCACTGGCTGGCCTTCACCACGCTCTTCGGCGGGGGCACGCTCGTCACCTTGCCCGGAGGCCGCTTCGACCCCGTCGCCGCGTGGCGCCTGTGCGTGGCCGAGTCGGTCAACGTCCTCGTCGTGGTGGGTGACGCCATGATGCAACCGTTGCTCGACGAACTCGAGGACGCCGGCTACGACGTCCCCGCCCTGATGGCCATCGGCTCCGGCGGAGCACTGCTGTCCCCGTCGACCAAACAGCGGATCACGGCGCTGCTTCCCGGGCGCATCGTGGTCGACGCCTTCGGGTCGTCGGAGACGGGGCAGCTCGGTGGACGGGCACCCGACGACGACCCCTACGGGGCGCCACGCCTGCGCGTCGACGACCGTACCGATGTTCTCGACGACCAGCTGCGGCCGCTGGTGGCCGGCGCCGGCGCCGTGGGCCACCTGGCCCGCGCCGGGCACGTGCCCATCGGCTACCTCGGCGACGTCGAGAAGACGGCGGCGACCTTCGTCGAGATCGATGGTCGGCGCTGGGCCCTGCCGGGGGACATGGCCAGGGTGGAGCGCGACGGGACGATCGTCCTGCTCGGCCGTGGGTCGCTGTGCATCAACACGGGCGGCGAGAAGGTGTTCCCCGACGAGGTCGAAGCCGTCGTCAAGAGTTGTGACGGTGTGCGTGACGCCGTGGTCGTCGGCCTGCCCGACGACCGCCTGGGGGAGCGGGTCGTCGCCGTGGTGCAACCCGAGGTCGGGGTCGACCTCGACGCCTCGTCGGTGCGCGAGCACTGTCGGGGCCGGTTGGCCGGCTACAAGGTCCCCAGGCAGGTCGTGGTCACGACCGAGTTCACACGATCGCCGGCCGGGAAGGCGGATTACCGGTGGGCCCGCTCGATCGCCGCCGCTGTCCCGAACGGGGGGGCGCCCTGAGGGTCCAGAGACGTCGGAGGCGCAGCCTGGTCGACGTCCCCTCCGGTTCCACCGCCTTCAGCGGGCGCGTCAGGCGTCGTGAGCGGTGCCGGCGCGCCGGGCAGCAGCTTGCTCGGCCGCTCGTTCGGCGTCCAGCCGAGCGTCGAGCTCGATGGTGCGGGCCTCCTCGTCGCGTAGCCACAGGACGGCGACGGGGATCATGGCGAACGCCATGAGCGCGTCTCCCCCCATCCACATGATCGATCCGCCCATGTGGAGATCGGTCACCAGGGATGGGCCCCAGCTCCGGGTGAAGGTGTCGTAGTACGGGAACATCTCGTGGTTCGTCGCCACCAGCGCGACCCCGGTGAACGTGTCGATGGGGATGGCCAGTGCCAGATACAACAGGCGCACCCCGGGGTGCAGCGGGTGCCGGCTCGGCTCGATCCCGACCACGGGCCGCCAGAACAGGTAGCCGACCACGAGGAAGATGAGATGCTCGCCGCTGCGGGCGAAGCCGTGGGTCAGCGTGACGTTGTACAGGCTGGTGAGGTGGGCGACGGGGATGAGCACGGCGTAGAGGATCAACCCCGTCGCCGGGTGGCCGACCACCTCGGCGACCGTGGAGCCGAGCAGCCGAGTCACGACGCCATGGGCGCGCCCGGTGGTGGCCCGCTCCAACAGGTCGATCGGCGCGCCCATGGCGTAGAAGGGCGCAGCCAGCATGACCAGCATGAGGTGCTGGATCATGTGGTCGTAGAACACCACGTCGTCGTAGACGCCGATGACGAGTTCGATCGCCACGAAGGTGAGCGCCGTAGCGCCGAGGAACGCCGTCGTCCGGCGCCGGGACCACGGTGCCTCGGGAAACAGCCGGTTGAATCGCCAGACGCCGACCAGGTAGAGCGCGGCCGACCCCAGGATCAACAGGGACGGGACGAAGGCGATGGCCGTCGATCCCAGGTTGTGCCACATGTCGGGCGGGACGTCGACGGCGAGAGCGGAGAAGGAGCCGGGCACGGGTGGTCCTGTCTGTGGGCGGTCCACCGCGTGGTGGCCGCGCCGATGCCCGAGATCTTGGTGCCGGTCGCCCGGGTCGGGCCACTTCGCCCTCCCACTCGGCCTGACGGCCGGGGGCCCGGAGGCATGAGGCCTGTTCAAGCCGGCGACCGGGCCGGTGGCGGAATCGGGCCAAGCTATTACGTTAGCGTGAAGCTTATTTCCCGTCCACGTCAGGGTGAGCCCGAAGGATGATGACCGAGCCCGTGCGATCGACACCGCCTGACACGCCCGAGAAGGCCGTCGGCGACGGATACAAGTGGACGGCCCTGTTCGTCGCCACGTTGGGCATGCTGATGGCGACGATCGACGGCTCGATCGTGCTCATCGCCATGCCGGCCATCTTCCGAGGCGTCGGGATCAACCCGCTCGAGCCCGGGAACAGCTTCTACCTGCTGTGGATGATCCTCGGGTTCCTGGTGGTGACCAGCGTGCTGGTGGTGACCCTCGGTCGGCTGGGCGACATCTACGGCCGGGTCCGCATCTACAACCTCGGCTTCGCCGTGTTCACCTTCTTCTCCCTGATGCTCTCGGTGACGTGGATGACCGGCCATGCCGCCGGCATCTACCTCATCATCATGCGGCTCTTCCAAGGTCTGGGGGCGGCCATGTTGATGGCGAACTCGGCTGCGATCCTCACCGACGCCTTCCCGCCGCACCAGCGGGGTCTCGCCATGGGGGTGAACCAGGGGGCGGGCTTCAGTGGCACCTTCATCGGGCTGATCCTGGGCGGCATCCTGGCGCCGATCGACTGGCGGCTCATCTTCTTGGTGTCGGTGCCGGTCGGCCTGCTCGGCACAGTCTGGGGTTACCTGCAGTTGCGCGAGCTGGGTCAACGACATCTGGCCCACGTCGACTGGCCCGGGAACATCACCTTCGCGTTCGGCATGGTCCTGATCATGGTGGGGATCACCTACGGCATCGAGCCGTACGGAGGACATGCCATGGGGTGGGACAGCCCGTTCGTGCTCGGCTGCATCGGGTTGGGTCTCGTCTTGATGGTCGCCTTCTGCGTGATCGAGACCAGGGTGGCCCAGCCCATGTTCCGACTCCAATTGTTCAAGATCCGCGCCTTCACCGCCGGCATCTCCGCCAGCTTCCTGGCCGCGCTGAGCCGCGGTGGGCTCATGTTCATGCTGGTCATCTGGCTCCAGGGGATCTGGCTGCCGCGCCATGGCTTCGACTTCGCGCGCACCCCGTTGTGGGCCGGCATCGCCATGATCCCGCTCACCGCCGGGCTTCTCATCGCCGGCCCGCTCAGTGGCATCTTGTCGGACCGATACGGGGCACGGCCGTTTGCCACTGGAGGCATGATCGGCTCGGCCTTCTGCTTCGCGGCGCTCGAGGCGCTGCCGATCGACTTCTCGTACTGGGTGTTCGGGATCCTCCTGTTCCTCACCGGGTTGACCATGGGCGCATTCGGGTCCCCGAACCGTGCCGGCGTCATGAACAGCCTTCCCGCCGAGCACCGAGGAGCGGGGTCGGGCATGAACACGACCTTCCAGAACTCGGCGCAGGTCTTCTCGATCGGCATCTTCTTCTCGCTTATCATCATCGGCCTGTCGTCCACGTTGACCTCGAGCTTGTACATCGGGCTGGTCCACCACGGCGTGCCGGCAGCGACGGCGAACCAGGCGGCCCACCTGCCGCCGGTCTCGACCTTGTTCGCCGCGTTCTTGGGCTACAACCCGATCGAGCACCTGATCGGCGCGGCAACGCTTGCCCACCTGAGCGCGTCCCAACAGGCCGTGCTCCTCGGGCACGGCTACTTCCCGAGCCTCATCACCGCGCCGTTCCGGTCCGGGCTGCACGCCGCCCTCGACTTCGCCATCGTGGCCAGCCTGCTCGCGGCGGGGGCATCGTGGGTCAGAGGGGGGCGCTTTGTCTACACCGAGCCGGTCGACGAGACCCTTCCCGCTCACGCCCGCCCCGGATCGGCGGGCGACGGCGCCGAACTGAGCGCTCGGTCCCGGGACGATCGGCCATCCCCGGTCGGCGCTGCCTACGATTCGGCACCGGAGGTGAAGACCCGATGAGCTCGGCCCGGCGCTCCATGACGCAGTCCGCGCCCCTCGTGTTCCGCATCGGCGAGGCGGCCAAGCTGACCGAGCTCACGACGCGGACGCTGCGGTACTGGGAGGAGCTCGGGCTCGTGGGCCCGAGCTCCTACGGCGCCGGTGGGGAGCGCCTCTACTCGGCGGCGGACCTGGCCCGGGTCACCCGGATCCGGGACCTCCAGCAACTCCTCGGCTTCTCGCTGGCCGAGGTGCGCGTGGTCCTTGACACCGAAGAGGTGAACGTGCTCGACCGGGTCCGGTCGGAGTTCCGGGCCGGCGAGCCGTCTCCCGATCGACAGCGGGAGTTGCTCGACGAGGCGATCGAGGCGAACGACCAGCTCCTCGCCCGCCTCGACGACACCCTGGCTCGGATCCAGGCCTTCCGGGCCGAGCGATCCGCCAGCGCACAGCGCCTTAGGGAGCGCCGACGGTCCATCGACAGCGAGATCCCATGAATCTTCGACACCACAACATCGCGACGGATCAGGAAAGAGCCAAGTCTCGATGACGGATGCCATGCGAGCGGAGACGATATCGATCGTCGGAGCAGGAGGAGACGAGATCGAGGCGTACCTGGCCCAACCGATCGATGCCGCGTCGGTGGGCGGCGTCGTCGTGATCCACCACATGCCGGGATACGACGAGCCGACGAAGGAGATCACGAGAAAGTTCGCCGCCCACGGCTATCTGGCCATCTGCCCCAATCTCTATTGGCGCGAGGCTCCCGGTGCCAGACCCGACGACGCCGCGGCGACCGCTCGGGCCCAAGGAGGGGTGCCCGACGAGCGGTTGGTGGGCGATGTCGCCGGCGCGGCCGCCTATCTGCGGTCACTCGGCTCGTCCAACGGCAAGGTGGCCACCATCGGGTACTGCTCCGGGGGCCGCCAGTCGTTCCTGGCCGCATGCAGCCTGCCGCTCGACGCCGCCGTCGACTGCTACGGCGCGTTTGTCGTCGCCACGCCCCCCGAGGGCGCTCCGGTGTCGGTGGGACCGGTCGTGCACCTGGCCAAGGACCTGTCCTGCCCGTTGCTGGGGCTGTTCGGGGCCGAGGACCAGTTCCCCGCACCGGCTGAGGTCAAAGAGCTCGAGCGTGCGCTCACCGAGCTCGGCAAGACCTTCGAGTTCCATTCCTACGAGGGTGCCGGCCACGCCTTCTTCGCCACCAACCGCGTCAGCTACCGGCCCGAGGCGGCCAACGACGGTTGGGAGAAGATCTGGAATTTCTTCGGCCGGTACCTGGCCGGCTGACACGCTTCATGCGCAATTGGCGCGCCTCACTCGCCATCACGCTCGATCGCCGAAAGGGGAAAGCAACCGTGTGCACATATCAGACGACGAGCCTCGAGGTGTCCGGGAGCGGCAAGGGAGCCGACGGATGGTTCGCACTCTCGAGCGCATCGGTCTACTTCGACCATCCGGTCCACGCCGCCGCCGAGCACACCTTGAACGTCGACCTGCTCAATCTCGAGCGTGGTCCCGGTGCCCGGGTCGCCGTGGAACTGGACCCGGTGTCGGCTCGGGCGTTGGCCGGTGCCATCCTCGAGGCGCTTGAGGCCGCGCCACCGGCGCTGGTCGGGGGCGTCTCCGGCGCCACTCGGTGCGGGCTCAGCGAGGCCTAGCCACCGAGGCGCGGTTGGTGCCTGGGAATGCCGTGCACCGTCACGGTCTCCACGATGGTGGTGCTCGTCTCGCTGCTGGCGGGCTGCGGCACGTCGGTGACTTCGACCGACGCGGTCACGGCGGTCGTCGAGCGGGCGATGCAGGTCGCCGACGATGTCGTCCACCTTCCCGTGCAGGCCGACCGCCTCGTGAGCTGCCCAGGCTTGTGCCGCACGCCGCCCGGGCGCTGCCACCCCTTCCGTACCGGAGCGCTCCTCCGCAGGTCAGAGCGCCCTTCCTTCTTCTCCTGGGGGTCTTGGGGCTTCTCAACAGACACCCCACGGCGGAGGAGGTGGGATTCGAACCCACGGTGGCCTTGCGACCACAACGGTTTTCGAGACCGTCCGATTCGTCCGCTCTCGCACTCCTCCAAGTGCACTTTTGTGTTTCCAGACCCCCCTTGTCCTAGTTTTTTGTCCTAGAACTCGGTATCTTGGGGCCGTGGTCACACGAAACGCCAATCGTACAGGCACGATGCGAGAGCGCCCACCTGGGTCGGGCCGCTGGCAGCTCCGGGCCTTCTCGGGCACCGACGCCACCACCGGCCGCCCCATCCAGGTCTCCAGGACCTTCGTCGGCAACGCCGCCGCCGCCGAGCGCGCCCTGCGCAGCTTCGCCGCCGAAGCCGAGGCCGGCAAGGTCGACCGGACTCGGTACACCGTTGGTCGGCTGTTCGACGAGTGGCTCGAACAGATCGAGCCGACGCATCGGCCCAAGACGGTCCACGAATACCGCCGGTGGATCGACGCCCGTATCCGGCCGGCCTTCGGCGACACCCGCCTCAACCGCCTGGCGGCGGACCGCCTCGATGCCCAATACCGGGCGTGGCTCGCCGAGGGGCTTTCCGGATCCTCCGTCCACCATCTCCACGCCATCCTCAGCGCTGCGCTCAACCAGGGCGTCAAGTGGGGATGGCTCGACTCGTCGCCGACTGCCAAGGCCTCGCCACCCCCGTTGCGATCCAAGGTGCCGGTGACCCCGACACCCGAGCAGATGAATCGGCTCTTCTCCGAGGCCAACCGAACCGACTCCACCCTCGCCACGGCCATCGCCCTGGCCGCGCTGACTGGCGCCCGGCGAGGGGAGCTCTGTGCCCTTCGCTGGTCCGACGTCGACCTGAACGTCGGCCGTATCCGAATCGCTCGAAGTCTTACCGTCGTCAACAGGCAGATCTATGAAGGACCTACGAAGACCCACCAGGTGCGCGACCTTGCTCTGGACGAAAGCGGCGTGACTCTCCTCCGAACTCGCTGGGCCTACATGCTGGACCTGTCGGAAAAAGCTGAATCGCCACTCGTCGCCGACCCCTACCTCCTTTCTCACGCCGCCCACGGTGGCTGCCCAGTCGAACCCCACAAGCTCACCGACCGCTTCTCGGCGCTTTGCGCCAAGCTCGCGGCGAAGGACCACAAGAACGCTCCACAGTCCGGGAATTCGTCCGATGTGGCCTCCGGTTGGGCCTTCCGCTTCCACGACCTGCGTCATTTTTCCGTCACGACTCTCATCGCCGCCGGCGTCGACATCCGCACCGTCGCCGGGCGACATGGCCACGCGCAACCGACGATGACCTTGAATCGCTACGCCCACGCGCTGCCCGAGCGCGATCGAGCGGCCGCCGGCATCCTCGGGAAGGCTCTTGATGTAACCGGTCTCGGGGAGAGGTCGAGCGGAGTCGGGTGAGCGCCGACGCTTCGTGAGCCACAGCGCCACGGCCGTGTTAGTCGAACTCAGGACTCGGCGTCCTCACCGTGGAGGTGTCGCTCCATCCGCGGTACCGATACCCTCCAGCGTGCGCCGATCTGAACGGCCGGCGGAAACTGACCCTTCCGACATAGGCGGTAGAGGGTCTCGGAGTGAACACCGATGCGGCGGGCGGCCTCAGGAATCGAGATCAGATCGTCGATGGCTGTCCGCTCATAGTCGGTGCCGGCGACGGCCCTCACGTCGCACCATCCGGCTCGGTCGGTAAACCCGTGCCACGAGAAGGGACGAATGGACTCGTCCTTATTGCTCGATGGCAGGTCGAACGTGCCCTGCCAGGCAACGTCGATGGCTCTTCGACGGCGCGCCTTGGATTCAGCTTGGTATCCCTGTATTGGGTGAGCATCGCACCTCCCTGGTTCCCGCCCATTGTCCGGACGGACATCACCCTGAACGTCACCCTGGTCGAACCTCTCACGGCCTCCGTGGCCCGGACGGACGTCACCTTCCGGCATAGAACGTCACCATTGGGCCATCGCCCGCTCTCCATCGCGAGGAACTTGGCAAAACGAACCGCCGTGGTGCCCCCCGGGCCGCGCCTCACCGCAGTGAGTCCCTCCGCCGTGGACAGGGGCTCGACGCGTTCCGGAGGTGACGAGGTTCCGAGCCATCAGGCCCCGCCGGCGGCAGCCGCCCGCACGAACTGACTATTGCGCGGCGCCCACTCTCCGTGTAGCTTCCTCACGCCTTGTGGTCCGGCGGACCCTCACAAGACGAAAAGGCGGGAACTGGATCGTCATGTTGGCCCTGTCAGCGACGGGTTGCGGTAGGCCTGCGTCAGGGAGTAGCGGCCCTGTGGCCACGTACGATAAGGCCGCGTCCACAAATCTCGAGGATGCCGCTGTCCCGGGTCCCACCGACTCGACTGTGGTCACCGGTCGAAAGGTGACGCCGCGCATCATCGACACCGCAGCCCCCAATGCTGACCGCCAGAGCGCTGCATGTCACCCTGACTCCGCGCCTCGCCTGTACTCGATCCTTAGGAATCTTCGTTTTCAGCTTCGGCTCAGCGTGACCGGTGCCAAACGTCACCCTGAACCGGGTCCAGCACTGCTGGACCGGACCGCGCGGACCGGGAAGGCCCCAGCGGTCGGTGCCGCAATTGCGCCGTTGACCTGGGAGGGTGACGTTCAGGGTGACGTCATCCACCAGCCCGGGTGCTCCAACGGAGTGCTGGCGGATCCGGCTCGCCGTCGGTACTCGGGACTTGTGCACCGGTCCGGATCATGCCGCAGAGATTCTCGGGGAACCCTCCATTTGCCGTCAGAGGGTGACGTTCAGGGTGACGTTCGCCGCGCATCATCCAGCCCTGGGGACGCACCCCGGTGCCGGGCGCCTGAGACGCGATTCGACAACCACACGTCGAGCCGGCTTACGAAGCGAGGGCAACGGTGACGCCGGCGGCGAGTGCAGCTTCGGCCATCTTGAGGAAGGCGGTCTCTGGGATTGCAGCCCTCGCGGTGGCGGCCGCGGTGGCTGGCTGCTCCTCGGGTTCCTCCGCCCGCCCGAGCACCCCTGCCGCGGCGAGTACGACCGCAAGATCAACCGCCACGACGACCGCGTTGTCGGGGTCGGCCAGCGCCGCCCAGGCGGCCGTCCTGAACGCGTGGGAGTCGGCCGAGCAAACCCTCTACGGCTACCTGCAGGAGCCCTGGCAGCAGGATCGGGCCGATCTCGTCGCGGGGGAGACCAGCGCGGACCTGTGGCCCAAGCTCGCCGACTACTTCACCAGTCCGGCACTCCAGTCGGAGGACCAGTTCCTCGTGGGCGTGAAGATGGGTCAATTGAACGGCCCGGCGACATACGACCTCGGCCACCCGTCCGTCTCGTCCCTCTCTACGACCACCGCGATCATCGCGGGCTGCATCTACGACGCGGGCACCACCACGGCCGCTGGTCAGCCAGGCCCCGCCACTCTCGATGGAGGGGCTGGTGGGGGGAGCGGGACCTGGAATCTCCAGCTGGTTAACGGATCGTGGAAGATCACGACCTTCAAGACGACGTCGGTTCCGCGGTGCTGACGATGGTTGTACGTCGAACGGTCGGCATTGCCGTCCTCGTCACCGCGTTTTCCTCGGCAGCACCGAGCGGTATCGCCTTTGCCGGCGGCAGCTCAGGGGGCTGCGCCGACGCCGGCAGCACGGTGACGTGCGGGTCCGGGGTTGGTGGGGACCCGGGGAGCGGAGGCGGGAACGGCGGGGGACCGGGATCGAACAGCGGCGGTGGGGGAGCAGCGCAGCAACACTGTCCCGACTACGTGCCCTACTCGGTGGTGTTCCCTGGTGCTGATGGCGGCCCGCCACCGGCTGGCGCTGCTCAACCCGGGGCCTGGTATGTGGATCTCTGTGCCGAGGGAAACGCCCAGGGCATCGCCACCGGTGTGGCGTGGTTCGCTACCGGCCAGGTTCCCGGTACCCCGCCGCCCGATCCGGCGACGGCCGGCGCCCAGGCGGCCAGCGAGCTTCAGCTTCCCGGCCCTTCGCTGGCGCTCAGCCCGGCGACGACCGGCTACGTCAATCTCGCCGAATGGCTGTGGATCGAGCCGTCGATCTGGCACCTGTTCACCACGACGGCGCAGGCGTGCAATGCCGGCGGGTGCACGACCGCCTCGGCGACCGCGACCCCTGCGTACGTGACGTGGAACACGGGCGACGGGTCGACCCTCACGTGCAACGGCCCCGGCACCGCCTACAACCCGGCGATCGCCGCTGACGCGCAATCCACATCCTGCTCGCACACCTACACGACGACCTCGGCGGGCCAGCCCGCCCCTGACGCCAACCCGAACGACGCCGCCTTCCAGGTCACGGCCACGGTCACCTGGACGGTCGCGTGGTCAGGCCCCGATGGGTCTGCCGGTCCGCTGCCGAGCCTCACCACCCACACGGCGACCCCGCTGCACGTCGCCCAGATCGAGTCCGTCAACAACTGAGAACGGGAGCTCCGATGGCCATATCCACCGCACCCCCACGGCCGACCCGCACGTCGCCACCGACCGTCGAGCAACGGGGCGGGTTGCGCCTGTCGGCCGGCACCTACCAGCGCCGCCCGTGGCAGATCGGACTCGGGATCGCGCTGGTCCTGGTCTGCGCGGGGGTCGCAGGAGCCGCGTTCCAGTCTTCGGCCAAGCGGGTGGCGGTTGTCGTGGCGGCGAAGAGCTTGCCGGCCGGCACCGTCCTCACCCCCGGCGATCTGACCACTGGGTCCATCCCCGCCTCGGGAAACATCACGGCGATGTCGGCGGCCGGGTCCTCGGCCCTGGTCGGCCAGCAGCTCGACACCCCGGTCTACGCCGGTCAGGTGATGGTCAAACAGATGCTGTCGGTCGCACCGCAACTCGCGCCGGGCGAGCAGGTCGTCGGCATGATGTTGAAGGGCGACCAGATGCCGTCGGTGCCCCTCGTTGCCGGCGACACCGTCCAGGTGATCGCCGTCCCCCAACCCGGTCAGGGCTCCACGGTCGGCGGGGGGATCGGCTCGACCCTGGTGGCCTCGGCCACCGTGTTCGCCGTCGGCCTCGCCCCGATCAACCAGACCCAGTACCAGGCCTCGGTATCACTCGAGGTGCCTGGCGCCGACGCGGCTACCGTCACCGCCTACGCGGCGGCCGACCAGATCGGCCTGTCACTCATCACCGAGGGGGCGCAGTGACCGTCGTCGCCTTCGCCTCCATCAAGGGATCGCCGGGGGTCACCACCGCGGCCACCGCCATCGCGGCGAGCTGGCCGGCGGGTCGGAAGGTCCTGCTTGTCGAAGCCGACCCGTTCGGCGGTGACCTCGCCCCCCGCTACGGCTCGACCGTCACCGGCGGCCTGGCGTCGCTGTTCGCCGCGGCCCGGCGCACCCTCTCCCCCGACGCGGTGTGGGACCACGTCCACCGGCTCCCCGGCGGGCTTCCGGTTCTCTTCGGCCTCACCGGCGTCCGACAGGCCGTGGCCAACGAAAACGTGTGGCCGGCGATCGCCACCGCACTCGCCGGGCTCGACGCCGACGTCGTCGTCGACGCCGGCCGGCTGCTTCCGCAGTTCGGTGGCGGTGTCGGCGACGTGCTGAAGCGGGCCGACGCCCTGGTCGTCCTGTGCGAACCGACGTTGGCGGCGATCGTCCATCTCCGAGACGCCCTCCCCGGCCTCTCCGCCGAGATGCGGGGACGGCGCCTCCTCGTCGTCCTCACCGGCTCGGTGGGCTACTCGGCCGCCGACATCGGAAAGACCCTCCAGATAGCGGTCGGACCGACGATGCCCGACGATCCGGCCGCCGCCGCGGCGTTGGCCAACAAGCGCACCGTGAAGAAGCTCGAACGGACCCGGCTCCTTCGGTGGGCGGCCGCGGTGATCGCAGAGCTGGGGATCGAAGAGCTGGCCTCGGCCGGGGGTGGTGTCACCGACGTCGCCGAGGCCCCGGTCGTCGACCAGGCCCCGGTCGTCGACGAGCCGTCGCCGGCGGATGCCGACGCTCGGCCGCAACCCACGGACTCGTCCCCGAGCGAGGTGGAGCCGGTGACAGTCGGATCGAAGTGGGAGGCACGCCGGTGAACGACACCGAACACCGGGAGGTCGAGCTCTACGCGGCGAATCACGTGGCCGATGGGATCGTCCGCTACGGCACGGCCGGCATGAGCGAAAGCGAGCGCCGTTCGTTCGTCGAGAAGCTGGCGCGAGAGGCCATCGATGAGGTGGCGCGCACCATGGTCCACGGTGCGATCGCCACCCCAACAACCGAGGAAGAGGAGCAGATAGTCCGCCGGCTGGTCGCCACCCAGCTCGGCCTGGGTCGTCTGCAGCTCCTCCTCGACGAGGACGACATCGAGAATATCAACATCAACGGCGCCGACAGCGTGTGGGTGAAGCGGGCCGACGGCACCAAGGAGCGGGTCGAACCGATCGCTGACTCCGACGAGGACTTGGTCGAACTGGTCCAGCGCGCCGCCCGGGCACATCACACCGGCGGCGAGCGGCGCATCGACAGCGCCAAGCCGATCGTTGACCTGCACCTGGCCGGGGGTCATCGGCTGTCAGCGATGATCGAGGTGTCGAACCGGCCGTGCGTGTCGATCCGACGCCACCGTCTCGTCGACCCCACCCTCGACGATCTGGCCGACTCGATGACCGGCGAGCTGGCTTGGTTCCTCCGGGCCGCGGTGCGGGCCCGGCTGAACATGATCGTCTCGGGCGGCACCGATGCCGGTAAGACCACCCTGCTGCGCGCTCTGGCGGCGGAGGCCGACCCGTCGGACCGGATCATCACCATCGAGCTGTCCTACGAGCTCGGACTGCACGAACTGCCCCACCGCCACCCCGACTGTGTGGCGTGGGAGACCCGGGAGGCCAACACCGAGGGCCAGGGGGCAGTCTCCATGGACTACCTGGTCCAGCGGGCCAACCGCCACGACGCCGACCGGGTGATCGTCGGCGAGGTCCTGGGCGACGAGATCGTTCCCATGCTCAACGCCATGACGGCGGGCAAGGCCGGGTCGATGTGCACCATCCACGCGGACTCCACCGGAGGCACCTTCGGGAAGATCAAGACCTACGCCAGCCAGTCGCCGAAGCATCTGACCGACAACGCGGCGGCCCAGCTCACGGCCCAGGCCTTAGATCTCGTGGTCTTCGTCCGCAAACGGCCCGACGCGTCGGGGCTGGCCCGCCGCTACGTGTCGTCGGTGCGGGTGGTCGAGGACTGCGACGGTCCGCACGTCATCTCCAGCGAGATCTTCGCCGAACCCGACGGCGGCGGCCCGGCCGTCCACCACCTCGGCATGCCTCCCGGGCTCCGGGACCGGCTTTCGGACTTCGGCTACGAAGCCCCCCTCCAGGTGTACGGACGATGACCCCGGTCGTCGTCCTGGTCGGCGCCGGCATCGGGGTCGGCATCGCGCTCGTCATCGGCGGCATCTGGTCCACCGGGTACCCGGTGCGGCGCATGGCCATGGCCAAGCGGCTCGACCCGGCCAACCGCCAAGCCGCCCTGTGCGCGGTGGTGCTCGCCGCTTTCGTCGGGCTCGTCACCCACTGGCCGGTGGGTGCCGCCATCGGCGGGGCCGTCGGCTGGACGGCGCGCTCCGCCCTCCAGCCCAACACCTCGCGCCGGGTCACCGGGCGCCTCGAGGCCCTGGCCGCCTGGATCGAGGCGCTGCGAGACAGCGTGGCGGCGCATCGGGGCCTGCTCGCCGCCATCGAATCGACGGTGCCGACCGCCCCGCCGCAGATCAAGGCCAACGTGGCCGACCTGGTGGCGCGCATCAAGAGCGGTACCCCGCTCGACAAGGCGCTCTATTGCTTCGCTGCGGAGCTGGGTGACGCGGCGGTCGACGAGGCCGTCGCGCCGCTCATCCTGGCGAGCCGCTTCGGCGGCTCGGACCTCCAGCACCTGCTCGACAGGGCGGCGGCCGACACTCGCGACCAGATCGCCCTGTGGCAGCGCACCGAGGTGGCGCGGGCCAAGCCACGCCGTGACATGCGACTCGTCATCGCCGTCACGGCGGTGTTCACCCTGGGTGTCCTGGTCATCGGTCACGGATATTTCCGGCCGTTTTCCACCCCGGCCGGTCAGCTCGCCCTGCTCGCTGTGGCCGGCCTGTTTGCCGCCGGGTTCGCCGCCATGAACCGGCTGTCGCGACCCGAACCCATGCCCCGCCTGTTCGACGGCGAGGGGAAGTAGATGGCGCTCGTCATCGTCGCCGGACTCGGTATCGGCTTAGGGCTCGCCGCGCTCGTCTGGGGCCTGTTCCCACCACCGCTCACCCTCCGAGCCGCCCTCGCCCGCCTTTCCGGTGACCATGTCCCCGTCCGCAGCGATGTGCTCACCCACGGGGTCGGCGGCGCGCGGCGCATCTGTGGACAGCTCGTCGACGCCAACGTCAGAAAGGTGCCTCGGCTGGCCGAGGTCGTCGTCCCCGACCTGGCCATCACGGGAACGCCCATCGAGACGTTCGCCGTCAAGGTTGTCGGCTACGGCGTCGGTCTCGGGTTGCTCGGCCCGGTGCTGTGGGTGGCTATGGGCGCCATAGGGGTCCACCTCGGCTTCGAGGTCCCCGCTCTCGGCGTCCTCGTCGCCGGGGGAGCGGGGGTGGTCACCCCGTTCGTCGACCTGCACCAGGCCGCCGAAGCACGCCGGCGCCACTTCTGTCATTCGCTCTCCACCTACGCGTCGCTGGTGTCGATGGCTATGGCCGGGGCCATGGGCTGGGCGAGCGCCCTGGAGGTCGCCGCCACCGTGTCGCCCACCGACTGGGCCATGGACGAGATCGCCCAGGCATTGCTGTGGGCCCAGGCCTATCGCAGACAACCGTGGGAGGGCCTCGAGCGTCTTGCCACTCGCTTCAACCTTCCGGACTTGAGCGACCTGGCCCGGGCCATGTCCCAGGCGGGCGACGGGGCACGGATCCGCGACTCCCTGGAGGCCAAGGCCCACTCCCTGCGACTCAAGGAAACGGCTTCCTTGGAGAACGCCGCCCAGGCCGTCACCCAGAAGATGCTGCTTCCCGGCGTGCTGCTCATGGCCGGCTACGGCCTCCTCGTCTTCTATCCCGCGCTCGCCACCTTCACCGGCGCCCACACCTGATCTCTCCACACGCCAACCACCGAAAGGAATTCCCATGCAGACCCAGAACATCACCGCCCAGCTCAAAGCGACGGCGCGTTCTGCCTACGAGTGGGCCACGTCCACCATCAGCTTCCTGCGCGCCTATTTCGCCGCCCGCCTCACCCCGATCCTGGGCGACGAACGCGGCGAGATCGCCTCGTGGGTCGTCGTCACCGCCCTCGTCGTCGCGGCGGCCATCATCATCGTCGGCATCGTCACCACCAAGCTCACCAACACGGCCGACAACATCTCGACCCCATGACGCCACCCGGCCCTGCGGGCGGGCGGCTACGACGGTTCCGGCGGAGCAGACGTGGGGAACAAGGGTTGGCGGAGTTCGTCGTCTGTTTCCCCGTGTTCTTCCTCCTCGTCATCGGTGGCATCCAGTTCGCCCTGTGGTCCCATGCCAGCCACCTGGCGCGCGCCGCGGCCGAACAGGGCAGCCAGGTCGCCTCTGCCTACGGCTCGACCGAGACCGCCGGTGCCCGGGCCGCCTATCAGTTCATCGCCTCGACGGACCCGGGCATGCTCGACGACGCGCAGGTCGCCACCTCGACCCTGCCCGGTGACGTCGCCCAGGTCACCGTCACCGGGCGCCCCCAGGCACTCATCCCCTGGCTCGACCTCGCCGTCTCGGCCACGAGCGACGCCCCCGTCCAGGAGTACCGCACCAGTGGCTGAGCGCGGAACCCGGGAGAGAAGAGAGGAGGGTCAGGCGCTGGCCGAGCTGGTGATCGTGGCCCCCGTTCTCCTCCTTGTCATCCTGCTTCTGGTCGGCATCGGGCGGATCGAATCCGCCCAGGGCGACGTCGAATCGGCCGCCCGGGCCGGCGTCCAGGCCGCCGTGGTCCAGGCCGACCCGAACGGCGCGCAAGCCCAGGCGACCGCCGCGGTGACCAGCACCCTGGCCGGCGCCGGTCTCACCTGCCCGTCCCCGCAGATCAGCACCGACACGTCCAACTTCGTCGCCGGCGGGTGGGTGTCGGTGACCGTCACGTGTGTCACCAGCCTGGCCGATGTGTCGGTTCCCGGAGTACCGGGTTCGAAGATCCTGACGGCCACGTCCTTCGCCCACATCGACCCGTATCGGACGGTGTCATGACGAACGCGGTCATGAACACCGTCCTCGAGCGGCCCGGGCGCCGCCGCCTGCGCTGCCGCTTGCCGGCACTGCGCCACCGTCCCGAGGACGGCCAGTTCCTGGCCATGACCGTCGTGTTCATGACCATGTTCCTCGCCCTCACCGGCCTGGTGGCCGACGGCGGCCGCTACCTCGACGCCAAACAGGCTGCCGCCGCCGAGGCCGAACAGGCCGCCCGGGCCGGCGCGGGCTCCCTCGACGTCAGCCGGCTCCACGCCGGCAACGTCACCGTCGATCCCGACAGCGCCGTCACCACCGCCGAGAGCTTCATGGCCGTCGCCGGCCACCCCGGTACGGCCTGGGTCGTCGGCAACACCGTCTACGCCGAGATCAGCTACCGCGAACCCACCCAGCTGCTCGACCTCATCGGCGTGACGAGCCTGCAGATCACCGTCACCGAATCCGCCACCGACATCAGCGGCATCACCTCGGAGGGATGACCATGCCCACGACCCCCAAGCCCACCCGACGCCAGATCGCCGAAGGACTCGGCGCGATCGCCGTGCTCGGCGCCGGACTCGTCGCCATCCCCGCCGTCCTGGCCGCGACCGTCGGTTGGCCCCTCCCGCACCACGTCCCGTCCGGTGCGCAGATCGCCGGGGCGCTGCGCACCTCCATCCCCGACGCCTTCTGGCCGCGGCTGTTTGCCACCCTCGGTTGGCTGGCGTGGGCCTACCTCGTGTTCTGCGTCGCCTTCAACGTGGCCGCCGTCGTCCATGGTCGCCACGGCGGCCGGCGGCCGCGGCCCGGCACCCACGGTGTCGTGGCCGCCCTCGTCACCGCCGTCCTGGTCCTCGGCCAATTCCGCGTCACCCCCGTGCGCATCCTCTCGCCCGTACCTGCGGTCGGGCTCGCCGTCGACAGCGCGCCGACTACGGCCGCCACACCCCCGGTGGTCGTCCACACGGTGGTGGCCGGCGACACCCTGTGGGGCATCGCGGCCACCTATTACGGCGACGGCGAACGGTGGCCGGCCATCTATCAGGCCAACGTCGGCCATCCCCAGCCCGGCGGGGGCCCATTGCGTGACGCCCACTGGATCTACCCCGGTTGGACGCTCGTCATCCCCGAGATCGGTGGGTCCATCGCACCGCCGGGGGCCACTCCCGTGGCACCGTCGACCTCGCCCCCGCCCGCGCCGATCGTCCCCGCCACCGGCGGCGCCGACCGCCACGCCATCTCGCATCCGGTCCGCCCCGAACAGACCTCTTTGGCCCCGCAACTCCAGACCCATGCGTCACCCAGCGACATTCGCCACCGCGGCGCCCCGAAGGTCCCCGCCGGCCCCGCGGCCACACACGCCGCTCCGGCCGTCCATCACCACGATGCGCCGGTCCCGGGCCGACCGCACCCGACGGGGGAGAAGCGCCCCGCCGTTGCGGCCGGCCAAGGCGACGACATCGCCGCGCTCGCCGTCGGTGCCGGGATCTTCGGCCTCGGTGCCATCGGCCTCGTGAGTGCCCTCGACCGTCGACGGCGCCGCCAGAGCGGCCGGCGAGCCCCCGGTCGGCGCATCCCCCTCCCCGCACGGCACGGCTCGCTCGGGGACCTCGAGCTCCACCTCCGCCATTACGCCCGGGCCGATGCCCTGTTCTGTCTCACCCGCCTCCCCGATCTCCTCGCCTGCGGCGCGGACGGTGCCGGTATGCCCCGGCTGCAGGTCCTCGGCGTCCACGTCCGTCCCGACGGCCTCGACGTCCTCGTCGCCCCCGGGGCCGGTGACCCTCCCGTCCCGTTCGAATGCGGGCCCGGCGAGCCGACCGTCTGGCACCTCCCCTATGCGACGGACGTGGGTGTCTCGGCCGACACCGGCGTGGACGAACCGGTTGCGCTCACCCTGGCGACGGTCGGCCGGGGCGCAGAGGGCACGCTGCTTGTGAACCTCGACCACTACCGCAGCGTCCATGTCCACGTCGGGGCCGACCGGGTGTCCGCCACGCTCACCGCCATGGCCACCGACGTGAGCGTCGGCGCCACCGGTGGGCCCCGTCCATCCAGCGTCATCGCGGTCGGCTTCGGGCGAGGTGTGATCGACCGGCTCGACGGCTGCATCGTCACCGACGACCTCGACACGGCGCTCGGCCCGCTCGGCCCGGCAGAGAAGACCGTTGTCCTGGTCGACGCGGCCGCCCTCACCGGGCGGCTCGCCGACCTGGCCGCCGGTACCGAGGGGCTGCGTCTGGTCACCGCCGGGCCCGTCGCCCCGGCCGGTGTCGGCCTCGTCTTCGATCCGGCCGCCCCTGCCTTCGCAGGCCACAGCTTCGACCCGCTCGAGCCGGCGCACGTCACCCAAGAGGCCCTTTCCGGCTTCGAGGCCCTCCTCGACCTGGCCGATGCTCCGGCCGACGCCGGTCCCGACGACGAGCCGTACGTCACCTTCGAGGTGCCGGCCATGCCACACGACGCCCTACCCGCCGGCGCGGTCACCATCGGGCTTCTCGGGGAGCCCACGATCTCGGTCGGCGACGGCGAGTACCGGGATCTCCTCGGAGCTGTCTCCCCGACCGCCGGGACAAAGACCCGGCGGGTCGTCGAGCTCCTCGTCTACCTCGCCGCCCACGACGGGTCCGCCACCCGAGGTCAATGGCTCACCGACGTCTCCCCCGACAAGGCCCTGAGCGACGGGTATATCCGCAATCTGGTCCTTCTCGCTCGCCGCTCCCTCGAGGCGGTAACCGGCGTCCCCGACCTACTCGCCTACGACCGCACAACCCAGCGACTCACCCTCGCCGAGAGCGTTCACACCGACTGGACCAGGTTCAGGTCCCTCGCAGCGAGCGGTGAGCCCATAGACCTCCACTCGGCACTGTCCTTCGTTCGGGGCGCTCCTTTTGGCGGCAATCCCGAACCGTGGACATCCGCAGCCGGGCATTCCTACGTCATCGTCGCCGACATCACTGACGTCGCCGATTCTCTCGGAGAACACGCGCTCTCTTACGGGAAAGCGGAGCTCGCCAGGTGGGCTGCCCGTCAAGGGCTTCTCGCCAACCGGTACGACCAAGGCCTGTGGCGCATCCTGCTCCGGGCGGCCCGTGACAGCCCCACCCGACAGAGGATCTGGGAAGAACTCCACGCGCTCATTTCCATCGACGGCGACCCAGCCAGCGACCTCGACATCGCCACTGTCGCGCTTTACAGAGACCTCAATACTCCGGAACCAATAGCCGACCAAGTCGTCGTTCTCCAAGACGACGACGAGGCCGTCATGCCGACGCGCCAGGCCGTATAAGCCCATGGCCCAAATGCCCTGTCCCTGCACCCTATTTCACGATTCGGATCCGCCAAGTACCGTCTAGAGCAACGTGTGGCAGAAAGACGAAGCACCGGGTGGCGGGATTGTGAGCTCAACTGGCATTCAGTCAATCGAGGAACTCCCAAACGGTGAGTTCGAGTTGCCCCCTGATCTTGATGGCCTACGGCAATTATGTGACGACCGTACAGGTTGCTGGCTCTTTCCGAGGACAGGCTCGTTTCCGTGTCGAGCCAGTGGCGACAACCGAGAAAGAGACCGCCTGCCCCACTACGCACCTCATCGATGGGCCTGGATGATCGCTCATGGCCGAGCTGACAGAGCGTTGGCCCCGAAGATCGGAGTTCGGAGGCGCTGTCATTATGGGAGTGGGTGCTTGGATAACCCATCTCGCTGCGTTCATAGTCGGTGCTGTAATCCATATCATCTCTACTTGGCCACTTCGAGCGGGACTGAATTGACCGCAGAGGAGGCAGATGAATATGCGGCCAGCGACCGCACCACCGGAGCCGTTTTTCCCGGCAACCTTGAAGAGATGGCGGCCCATTGCAACATCACGGCAAACGGATGCTGGCTCTCGCCAACGCTGGGACCTGTTCCATGTCGAGCTGATCAAGATGACCGAGCGGACGGCGATCTGCCGAAGATGGCGGCTCACCGGTGGACGTGGTCACTTGCTAACGGATATGCAGCCCACCCCTTCCCTGGATCATTGATCCAAGTGCGGCGAAGGTGCGCAAGCGGGACTTGCTGCAACCCGGATCATCTCTATCTGACCTCCGCAAACGGCTCGGAACTATCTCCAGCGGAAGCCGAAAGACTGATAGCTGACCGGTTCACGGACGACGCCTCGTTATCCGAGAGCGGTCCAATTGGGCTCGTTTCCGTGGGCGTTTCGCCCGGAGGTCGATCGCCTGGCGAGGAGTCCCTCTCTGTCGCGCACTTGGACACCGTCGCAGCGGAAGATGATCAAGGTCAGGGACTTAACGAATCGGCCGTCGATACCGTTCGGCCGGCTTCGGAGTCCGGTTCGACTTCCCAAGGTTTCGGACACACAGCTCCCCAACCCACACAGACGATGCCAGACGCGGAGACAAGCGAGTTGTCACGCGACTCATCAGATTTCGTGGGAGCTGTTCCTGCGCAGAATCAGTCAACGTCGCGCCGTGGAGCGACTGGAGTCCGCCAGGCATATGCCGATTGGATCACCAATTGCTATCCCACTCTCGCGCCGGATGCTCCAGCCCTCGCGCTCGCTGTCTATCCGTGGCCAGTTCGAGAGCTCGCACCGTCTGTGCTCCTAGAGCTGATTGGCGAAATGACTCCACTGGCAAATCTCCGTCACCCCGATATTCGTCAAGTCGCCGCGGACCGATTGTTGAGACTCGCCGAAGTCGTGGCAGCGGCTGACGAGCGTGACCTTCGTGAGATGTACCTCGGGGCAGCCACTTCACTAGGGGAATCGCTCGGGTCGGCCCCATTGGGCGACGCTATTTACGGGCTTGTGTCCGATCCGTTGGGGCTTGGACCAAGAGTGCAGCCGTCGGGTGGCTCAGAGCGGCTCTGTCTGGCTGCCGACTCGTTCGCCACCGTGGATTCCCCCCTCGGCTTTGATGAACTCTCGTCGCTTATAGAGACCGTCGCTCGAACTGGACTCCGTGACCTCGGAGAGTTGATGGGCGAAGGACCACTTGGATTCGATATAAGCCAGATCACTCGACGCTCATACGCATTCGATGGGGCCACTAGCCTGGATCGATTCATCTCGGGCCTTGACGAACGGATGAAGGACATTGCTACTGAACGGCTCTTTAGTATCGACCCGCGCCTCACGTACGAAGAGCTGGGACAGCAGTGGGGGGTGACAAGGGAGCGCATTCGTCAGCTCCTAGGCGAAGTTACTGAACGATTCGAAATCGAGCTATCAAGGAGTCTCGAACCGACGGCGAATGTGATCCGTCACCTGAGCAGCTGGGTGATTCCTACGGATCGAATCGTTACCGCCGCGGGTCTATTTGCTCCAACTGGCCCGAATGAACAGCTTGTCACCCTCGGTCTGCTAGCAGCGTCGGGACCTTGGGTACACAACAGCGGATGGTCCATGCACACGACGCTCGCGCCCATCCTCAACTCACGTATCGACTCCTTACTAGAGTGCGCCGACGGATACGGTGCTCTCGCCGACCACGATATCCTTGAGCATCTCGATGGCCTCTTTCTTCAATCGAATGATCTCGAGCGCTACCTAATCGACCATTTGGGCTTCGTGAAGTTGCAAGGCGTCTGGTCTTCGCGGGGGTCGCAGCGAGCGAGGATTGCGGCCGCACTTCGATCGCTTGGACGACCCGCCACAAAGCGCGAGATAAGCGCGGCGGCCGGGCTCGCAGATACCGTCCGCGTAGGTAACGTCCTGGCTTCGCTTGAGGGAGTGGTGCGAGCGGACAAAGACCGATGGGCTCTAGCAGCATGGGTTGAAGATCCCTACGAGGGCATCGTCGGTGAGATCAACCAACGAATTGATCAGAGAGGGGGGGCGGTCCGAGTCGACTTACTCTTAGAGGAGATTCCCCGCTTGTTCGGTGTCTCGGAGTCGTCGGTCCGAACCTATCTCGGAACGGACGCTTACATCGTTGAGCGTGGACTCGTTCGACGGAATAACGCTGACTACAATCCAGGTCCACCCGACCTGCACGGTCGGGCCGTACTCATCGACGGCCAATGGTTCCAGCGGATCGCACTCTACGAGCGCCATTTCGTGGGGTATTCCTTAGCTGTCGCTTTTGACGTCGCTTATGCAAATGGTGTTCGACCAGGTGACGAGCTACTCCTTCCTGTTCGCGGGCATCAACAACTCGCAAGCGTGATTTGGCGTCGACACAGCCCCAACCGCACGATCGATGTAGGCCGGCTTTCCGACCTGCTTAGGGATCTTGGATGTCGCCCCGGAGACGAGATCCAGGTCGCTCCCTCACGGGAGGAGGTTCGCATCATTGCGGACTCTCCATCGGACGACGGGGACATCGACGATGGCGTCAAACAGGGGGTCGGTGTCGCGGCCCCTCAGATGGGACCCATGGAGCCCCATTCAATCGGTGGCATAGGTGACATCCACGATCCCTTGTTCGATCTACTGGATACCGAGTGATGGCGCAAGATCTGACGTCCTGGGATCCCCAGTGGAAGCGGCGGTACAACTCTCCTCCTGACGACCTCATCCACGACTTTTACGTTCCTGCCTTCGCTCGCTCAATTGTTTACGATCGAGCGGTTGGGTTTTTCTCGTCTCACCTTCTGGCAGAAATCGCACCCTCGATTGATGAGTTCGTCATTAACGGCGGGACCATGAGACTTATTACGTCGCCAGCCAATCTCAGTGATGATGATCTCCAGGCGATGGGGAAGGGGGAGGAGCTTCGAGTGCGCTTGGAGCGCGACTTGGTAGGTGCGATCACAGCCAGTATTCCTGGTGCGGTACTCGCAGACCGCTTGCAGTTACTCACCTGGATGGTCGCGACGGGAAGGCTTGAAGTTAGAATCGCCCTCCGCGAACACCCTGATTGTTTCTCGTTATTCCACGAGAAGATTGGGGTCTTTGGTGACTCCAACAAGAACTGGATGACGTTTACCGGAAGTCCCAATGAGACGATAGGTGGGGCAGTTCGACACTCTGAGTCGTTTCCATTGCACCGAAGCTGGGCGAATGAGGACCAGCAAGCCTTCGCGGAAGAGGAGCGTGATCGCTTCAACACGGTTTGGGATGAGACCGTCGAAGGGATTGTCACCTGGACCGTTAACGATTGGATTCAGGAACCGATGCGTGCGCAGTTCGGCGTTCGTGAGCCTAATCGTGAGATTGTGGTCTTCAAGCCAACCGGTCGCACTTTGGCGCCATCGATTGAGGGAGCGAATCCACCCGTGACGCTGCCATCTGACGAGGTCTCCCTACTCCCAAGACTTCCACAAGGACTCCTGCTTCGCGATTATCAGCGAGAGGCGATAAACGACTGGCTAAAGGCTGGTGGCCACGGAACGTTCGCCATGGCCACCGCTACCGGAAAAACAATCACGGCCCTAGCTGCTGCGAACCAGGCTTCAGTCTACGGCGCCCAATTGGATCGACCACTGCTGGTCTTGGTGATCGTGCCGACCAAAGACCTCGTTTCGCAATGGAGCAGAGAAGCAACGCTATTCGGCTTCCGGCCTGCGATAAACCATGGTGATATCACAAAGACACAGCGCGACGCCCTCAAATCGGCTCTGTCGGCCGCTCGTTCTTCCCACGGCCGCCGCACAGAGATGGTTATCACCACCGCCGACAGCCTCACTCCTCGTAGCTCCAGCGAGACTGAACACTTTCTACAACGCCAACTCGAGCGTCATAACGGGCTGCTAATGGTCATCGGTGATGAGATGCACTCGCTTGGTACGACTCAGCGACTAGCTGCTCTACCAAAAGACCCGACGTTCACACTCGGCTTGTCGGCGACGCCAAAGCGTCACGGCGATGAAGAGGGGACGGAGGCGCTCCTTCAGTACTTTGGGGATCCCGTGGTCTCGATCAGCATCAAGGATGCTATCTACAAGTACGAAGCCCTCGTTCCATATGACTACTTTCTCCTGGCGGTCGAACTCACCGACGATGAGACCTCGAAGTATCGGGTGATTTCGCAACGAATAGCCAGCGCATTTGCCTCGGGCGATGAGGAAGCCGCCAAAAGGCACATTCGCGCTAGGACTCGGCTGACGCAGCACGCCACTAATAAACTGGTGCGGCTTCGGGAACTCATGGGTGGGGGGTTGTGCGAAGAGCCCCAGCAACTTGTGTACGTCGCAGAAGGAAAGGACCCCGGCACTGAACTGCGACAGCTCGATGAGGTTGAAGACATCTTGAGAAACGAGTTCGGGATGCGTGTTGAGCGCTACTACGGCGAGACCGAAGGGGATAGGCGTGTTGTCTTACAGGAGCGCCTTGCCTCGGGAGACATCCAGGCCCTGCTAGCGATGAAGTGCCTCGATGAGGGCATCGACATCCCGTCAGCGCGAATTGGCGTTGTCTTGGCCTCCACCCAGAATCCGCGACAGTTCGTCCAGCGACGGGGTCGACTATTGCGCCGGGACCCGGATAACCCCAAGTCACATGCGGTAATTCACGATTTCATCGTGCTTCCCCCGCGTCCTGATGGCGAGATGTCCGACTCGGAGAAACGGCTAATCGGGGTCGAATTGTCGCGCGCCTTGGAGTTGGCGGATGCTGCCAGGAACCGCGAAGTGCGTTTCCAAATTCTTCAGTGGGCATATGAGTACGATTTGGATCCCGAAGAGTTCCCGTGGATGAAACTATCGGAACAGCAGGACATGGAGGAGTGGCTACCGTGAGTGCCTTTCAGGACCAGATGAGGCAGATCGCCGAAGGGCTCTCACCCGAAGCGAAGGACGTTGTAAAGCAGGTGCTCGCCAGCGAACACAAACAGAGGTTCGGGAACAGAGCCGATCTCCCGGAAAGCTACGCCACGTGGGCCCTGAAGGCCGCCAAGATGGCGGAGGAAGCGGAATGAAGTTCGTGTCACTAGAGATGAGGAACTGGCGCTCTTTCCATGGCGATCACCGAGTTGACTTCTCAATGGATCCGGACCGACCAGTAACGCTTCTTCTGGGACCAAACGGAGCAGGCAAGACCGCCCTACTCAACGCGTTCACATGGGCTCTATACGGACAGTTCACGGATGGATTCGACGACACTGACCGGCTGGTCAATCTTGAAGCGGTCGAGTTAGACGCTGCGGCAGAGACATGGGTCGAGATTACGCTCCAGCACGACGACGACGAGTTCAGGGTCCGTCGCGTAACCAACGCTCAGCGGCAAGGATCTCCATCGGGGACCGAACTGACGGTAACCAAGAATGGTGAACGAGCGGTGGAAGACGATATTCACCGGATCCTGCCCCCGCCGCTGAAAGATCTATTCTTCTTTCCTGCAGAAACCCTCAGCACTGCGAGCGTGCTCGGCGGCGACAATCCCGGTGAGGGCACGTCGTTCGATGTCGGTAAGGCGATTCGCGCGCTCTTATCTGGAGACATTTATGACCATGCGAGTGCAGACCTACGCAAGGCAATGGAAAGCGACGCGCTTAAGCCGCCGCAGAACTATAAGGACGATACCGTCGATTCGGCTCGCCGCGATTATGAACAGGCGCTAGCGGACCTTAACGCCGCCGAGGATCGAAGCGATAGCTTGCCCGGCCTCCTTGCCCAGGCGAGGGAGCACGCGGCAAAGGCCAAAAGGGACGCGGAGCGCTTCAACCCTGAGGAGATCAAGAAATGGGAAATCAGCTATCGAGAACACGATGACGCAGTTAAGGGCGCCGAGCAAACCATTTCTAGGAGTCAAGCACTCTATGTCGACCTGGCTCGATGTGCACACATGTATTTCTCCCATTGCGCGGTCGGAACCGCAATAGCTCGGCTCGACCTTGCCGAGAGTGCCGGCCTCATGCCCCCCCGAATCCACGAGCAGGTCCTGGAGAGGACGATTGAGACCAACCGTTGCTCCTTGTGCGGCGAGGCACTCACTGCACACGCAGCAGCTCGGGTGGTGGCCCTTCGCGAGCGCGTGGGCGATGCGCAGGTTGCGATTCGGGGCGTCGAAATTCGTACCGCACTCCGGCAGTATGCCAGACGACACGAGACCGAAACGGACCGCCTACAAGAGGAGATTGCAGATCTAGCCAACCGGATTGGCGTCGATCCGCCACCGGTAAGCGCAGATATGAAGATCCTCCGATCCGTGTTGCGAACTTGCATCGATGTCGCAGACGGCCTTCTGATCAAGGCCAGGCGCGAGTTCGATGACTTCAAGGCTGCTGCCGACGTCGATCGACCGGCTGATGGTCGGAATCCGGTGGAGATTGCGATGGTGGCACAGGGACTCGTGGACACCCTTGAGTCAGAGATGGCACGGAGTGCTGAGACCGTTGAGACCCTGCAGAGGCGAGTTAAGGAACTGTTTGGCGATTATGAGAAAAAGTCTGGCAAATCTAAGGACTTTGCACGCAAGACGAGCGCTATCTCGATCTTGCAGGAGGCGAAGAACTACTTCGATGAAGCTCGCAAAGGACTTGAACGGTTCGGACGCGAGGACTTTGAAAAGGCGATAAACGCTACCTATTCGGACCTGATCGGCAAGCCATTCGATATTGCTGTCGGTGACGACTTCAGTATCCGAGTCTATGTTTCCGGAACCAAGGAACGGTTGCCGCTATCGCAATCGGAGAAGATCCTGCTTCTGATTGCGTTCTTGGGAGCGATTGCCCGACTCGCGCCACATTACGAGGAGATTGCAAAGACGAGTCAACAACTCGTCCGGACTGGTGACGTCGCGACCTCCCACAAAGAGGGTTTCCCGGTTGTGCTGGACTCCCCAACCAGTCCCCTCGATCACGAATACGAGGTCGAGGTTGTAATGGCGCTTCCGAGCCTCCTTCCTCAAGTGGTTATCCCCGTCTCAGCGAAGTCGGTTGAGATTTGGGAGCAAATAGAAGCAGATGTGGGTTGCGTCTACGTAATGGAGCTAACTTCCAAGAGCGCTTCAGATCGCACGGTCAGATGGTGCGGGAAGGACCACACCTATAGCACTCAAGATGACGGTGTTGTGCCGGCCCGCACCCGAATCACCCGCATCGGTTAGGGAGTCTCAATGGCCAATGTAACCATCTACGCAGAACACCGTGACATCCTCGACGCGTTGATTACGAGCGGAAAGGTTGCCTCCGCTGCGGCTGCAACCCGAACGGGACCGTTCAAAGATCAACGAGACGCTTACGTCTTCGCGTCTTCGATTGCGCTTGCTCGGCGTAAGCCCCAGCCGGAGGCAGCTATGCCAACGAGCAAGAAAGGGGACGTTACTGCAATTCGTGACTCGGTCTTTCTTGGAGCGGATGGAGCTGAGGCATTGGCTGCCACGGTAGTACTCATCGAGCAGGACGATGAACTGTCGGTCGAGGCTGCCCTTGGTCGGCAGCTCGAGTTACTGTCCGAGGATGGTCTGCAGGAACAACTGACGATACTTGATCGCTACGCCTACGCCGGGTTCGAATGGCTGAAACAGAATCAGAAAGACGAAAGTACGATCAGAGACCTAGTACTTACCGCAATCGACGAAATTGCGTGTGTCGAGGACGTCCCGGCGGCTCAGATAGTGGTTCAGGATCCACTGCTTGATGTGTTGCTCGACTAGTCGGCATTGTTACCGGATAGTTCCAGATCAACTCATTCGAATAACTCCGATTAGATCTCAACTGCGACCCGTTGATCAACGGGAGTCGGACGACTTGGGTTTTGCATGCGCACCACGCGATGTCCGCGAAGTGTGAAGCCAGCTTCCCTGAGACGTTCAAGCCACCCTTCCCGGTTTCCGATGGATCGCGTATCGTCACCGAGTAATCCAAGGCGTTCTTCCTGTGCGGTGAGCCGCGCGAACTTCTCCCTAAGCTCGTAGCCCTGAGCGACGAACTGCTCCTTTCGATGCAGGATCGGTGGGTTACTGGAGCCTCCATAATTCCGACTATCCACCTCTAGTCCGCGCAGTCGAACATAGGTGGCTTGCACTAGCGCAGGGTGCGGATCTCTATCGAAGGTTGGGTAGGCGAGATAGGAGACCTTTGGCTTGTCCGTGGCAAGCTTGATTATGTTGCAGCCCTCGACGTCGCCGACAAGCCATCGTGCACAACCTTCGTAAACCCGAAGTACTGGGGCCAGTAGCGCCAACGCCGATTCGTGTACGTATAGCGCACCAGGAAGCCGCTTGCCCACGATTGACTGGGACGAGAGAGTGTCGACAAGATCGAGATCTCCCGCAGAAAACAGCAGAGAATCCGCCAAACCCGTAGCCTCCTTGTATGAACCGCATAGGGTTCGTACGTCAAGGCGTATATGAGGTGGTAGGGCACTGAAGTTGGGCCGACGGTTCAACTTGAGCAGTGCAAGATCTACCAGGAGATCATCTCGTCGAGCATCGGCAATACTCGACCAGTCCGTATTCCCGGCTGCCTTCTCCACGATGCTCCAACATCTGCGGATTGATCCGATCACGCGGTGGAGGTCGCCCTCCAAGGCCGGGTCTTCTCCCTGAGCTGGAAGCCGCCCGCGCTCGGTGAAGAAATGTACGAGCCGGTCAAGGAGGTCCTTATTCTCGTTGTACAAATGGTCCGCTCGCGGAACGGTGACGCTAACTGTCCGACGCCGCCGATTTCGCATTAGGAATTCATTGGCGTCCTTCTCCTCTCGAAAGACGAGGAATACGCCGGGGGCAATGGCGATTGATTCAACTCCGAGCTCAAGGTCGATCCACGTCCGGAGTTCGCCCTGCGAATAGAACCGCTGGAATGTCCCCTTGCTCGTCATGAAGCCATCGCCATAGGGGCGACCAGTTGTTACGGTTCTGCGTTCGACATTGAGGCGAGCCGCCACGACCAATGCCCGTTGCGCTAGTCGCCATGCCGACAGCAGGGCCTCGCGACGTTCGTTGGCGTCGGAAATCACGTTTAATACGTACCCGATGTTCACTACGTCGGCATTTTGGAGAGGGACATCGGGGCGGAAGTTAGGGTCCCAACCAGATGCTCGAATACCGATACCGCTGAGTTCGAATATGTCGTATCCGCGACCACAGCCGTAGTCGAAGAACGAATCGCCGGTACCCAACACGCCAACGTTGAGGGCGAGACGTGCGGGTCGAGACAACTCGCCACGGGCGATCGCCGTCCGGCGCGAGGCCGGATCATTCATGGAAGGAGTGATTTCAACCGAGCCACCACCGCACTCCATTCCACCATGGGAGTCTCATGGCTCCATGACAACCGGAGGGCTCCGGCGATCCGATCCGAGTCCAGCCCCATTGCAGTGAGAACGTGGGATGGCCCGTATGAGCTGGATGTGCATGCAGAACCGTTGGATACAGCGATGAGATCCTTGGTAACGACCATGGCAGCCTCGGCGTCGATGCCGGACACGCTGAAGTTCAGCACGTGAGGGAGGGTGCGTTGCATATCGCCATTGATAACTGGATCAAGTTCTGCCAGTCCTTCCAGGACCCTTGCGCGGTAGTCCAAGCAGGCCTTGCGACGTTGATCGACCTCGGTGTGCGCTAGCTGTGCGCCTTCCCCAAGGCCGGCGATAAGGGCTACTGGGAGCGTCCCAGGTCGAAGGCCGCGTTCTTGCCCTCCTCCATACATCAGGGGTGTGATCGGTGGTCGTTGGTAATCACGGCGCCGCGCAATCAAAGCGCCAATACCTTTTGGAGCAAAGACTTTGTGTCCAGAGATGGAAATGAGGTCGATCCGTCGGTTTTGGAGGGGCTGTGGGGCCTTCCCGAACCCCTGCGCGGCATCGACGTGCCACCATGCGGGGTGGCCATCAAGCACAGCGGCGTAGTCGCTCAATGGCAACTCGACACCGGTCTCGTTGTTCACGTGCATCGTTGACACAAGGAGCGTGTCCTCACGGAGGGCCGCGGCCAGCTCGTTCGCCGATGGCCATCCCCGTTCGTCAACGGAAAGAATGGAGACCTCGAAACCGTTCGCCTTTTCGAGATATTCAATAGGCTCTAGAACCGCTTTATGTTCAATAGCTGAGGTGATTATATGCGCTTTACCGTTCGTCTTGCCGTAATCCTCCAGTCCCAAAATAGCAAGATTGTTGGCCTCAGTTGCTCCTGAAGTAAAGATCACTTCGTCTGGCCGACTTTCCGTCAGCTGCGCCAGAGTGGATCGAGTGCGCTCGACCGTTTTGGCAGCGGCCGATCCCCAGACGTGGGTTCGCGAGCCGGCGTTGCCGTACTCCCGGACCAGGTAACGAACGACCACGTCCGCCACCCGCGGATCGACCGGCGTCGTGGCGTTATTGTCCAAGTAGATGGGCAGGACAGGATCATCTCGCGTCACGTCGATCGAGTCTAGGCTCCGGCTAAGTCAATGTTGGTCGCGTCACACCCCCGGAGACGATGGAACGGAAGAGGAAGCTTGGAGGGAGCGCGATGGCAAGCCGGGTCCCCGTAAGGATCGCAGCGACGGGAACTGCGGTGTCCCAATCAGCCTTTGTGGACGCTGGCATTGGGAAGGCCGTCGACGCGCTCGTCGAACAGGTTCGAGCGCTTTACCTGTCCGATGGCATTCCGTGGATCGTTGGCTATTCGGGGGGCAAGGACTCGACTGCCACCCTCCAAGTCGTCTGGTCGGCGCTGCAGGGCCTTGCGCCTGATAAACGATCCAAAGCGGTTCATGTAATCACCAACGATACATTGGTCGAAAATCCGGTCGTATCGTCGTGGGTAAATCGCTCACTTGACGCCATTCGTGACGCCGCCCGTGAACAGGGCCTACCAATCGAGCCTCATCGCCTCACTCCTGAGGTGCACGACACGTTCTGGGTAAACCTGATCGGACGCGGCTATCCGGCGCCTAACCGACGCTTCCGGTGGTGTACCGAGCGCATGAAGATCGATCCATCGACGAAGTTCATCAAGGACGTGGTTCGCAACGATGGCGAAGTGATCATCGTCCTCGGAACCCGACGCGCCGAGTCGGCAGCTCGAGCAGCCCGAATTGCCAAGTACGACGCGACATCGGTCCGTGAGCACCTGAGCCCGCATAATGACCTCGCCTCCGCTCTTGTCTTCAAGCCGATCGTGGACTGGACGAACGAAGACGTTTGGACCTTCCTCATGCAGTACCGGAATCCATGGGGTTACGACAACAAGTTGCTCATGACCATGTACCGGTCGGCGACCGCTGACGCTGAATGCCCTGTCGTGGTCGATACCTCAACCGCTTCATGCGGCAATAGTCGTTTTGGCTGTTGGACGTGCACAGTGGTGGAGAAGGACAAGTCGATGGCGGCGATGATTCAGAACGACACCGAGAAAGACTGGATGCAACCTCTCCTCGATATTCGAGATGAGATAGCGGACACGACTACGGGGCGCAAGATGAGGGACTTCCGCCGTCTTAGCGGCAACGTCTCCTTGCATAAGGGTGAATTTGTTCCGGGCCCCTACACTCAGAAGGGACGAGCGCACTGGCTCAGGCGAGTGCTCGGTGCGCAAACGTGGGTTCGTGAAAATGGTCCTAAGGACGTGGGCGACATTGAGCTGATCTCCCTCGATGAGCTACGCGAGATTCGCCGCATTTGGGTGACGGAAAAGCATGAGTACGAAGATCTGCTCCCGAGGATCTATGAGGAAACTGTGGGCGAACCGTTTCCGAATGGCCGGTTCGACGATCAGTTTCCATTTGATGCCAAGGCACTCGAACTGCTCCGTGGAGAATCATCCTCGGACCTTCAGTATGAGCTATTGCGAGAGCTGATCGGCATCGAACACACCCACAGGACCCAGGTGCGCCGAGTGGGCTTGTGGGATGACATTGACAAAGCCTTCAACAGATCGGCTTATGAATCACCCGACGAGGCCGTGGCACACGCTAAGGCCCTCTCCCGCGGCCGTGCATCGGCCGCAAGTGGAAATAGGACTACGTATGATGAGCAGCGGGCCGAGGTCGATGCAGGGGTGCTTGGAGAAGAGACCACCTAATGCTTCTGCAAGAAGTCCACTTGTACAATGTCGGTCTCTATCGTGGCGAACAATCTCTCCGATTCTCGTCGGACACGCGCCGTCCTATAACGCTCATTGGTGGTCGAAACGGTACGGGTAAGACAACCCTTCTCGACGCCATCCCGCTTGCTCTCTACGGCAGCCGCAGCAAGCACATGCTCGGCATCGGGTCCTATCCCGAGTATCTGAATGCCCTCATACATGCGGACGCCGATGAAGCGTCCATATCACTGACATTCGATCGGTGGGAGAGTGGAAGCGGAGCACGCTATGTGCTGAAGCGACGGTGGTCGCGGACTTCGAGTGGCCGCTCGCTCGATCACCTGACCGTGCGAATGAATGATGTCGACCGGCCGGATCTTGCTGCAAATTGGCCTCAGTTTGTTGAGGGCATCATGCCTCTGTCGGTTTCGGGTCTCGCCGTTTTTGACGGTGAGAAGATCGAGCGCCTTGCCGATGCAAGTTCCTCAGCCGATCTTCTCCGTACTGCGTTACGCGGTCTCCTGGGACTGGATCTTGTGGAACAGCTCCGAAAGGACTTGGCCGACTATCGGCGGCGGCTGGCCCACGACATGCCAAATGTCGTTGGTGATGTCGAATCGAGACTGGACGCCGCTGAGGTTCGCTTGGCGAGTGCAGAATCTGCTCTCTTAACTTCTCGCGACGAACTCAATGCCGCCAACGAGATGGCAAGAAGCGCCGGGAAGAAACTGTCGGTCGCGCGTGAGCGACTCTCCCAATCCGGCGGCGAACTCTATGATAAACGAGAACAGCTGCAGGGGGAGTTGGTAGCAGCGGAGGCCAACGCTTCTGTAGGTCTGAGGCGTCTTGAGGCTCTCGTTTCTGGGGACTTGCCGCTACTCATGGTCACGCCGTTGGTGCAACAAGTCGCCAGAGTCGGGCGCCGGGCTCGGATGGCCGAGGAGGCATCCCTCCTATTGGAGCGCATGAAGGAGCGAGACGAGCGCCTATTGGAATGTTTTGAGCACGAGTCCATCTTTGATGTAGAACAGGTGAAGACTCTTTCTGAGATCCTCACAAAAGATAGAAGTCACTACGAGACGCACCATGAGATTCCCTATCACGTCTCACCGGAAGCGGCTTCGGCGTCCGCTGATTTCCTCCGCTTTGCCGGAGGCGATCTTACCAAAGAGGTAGCCGAGCTCGTCGAGTCGATCACCGCCGACCGTAGAAGCGTCCACTCGTTGCGTCGCACGTTGGCATCGGTACCAGATGGCGAAACCATTGCCTTCCTCGTTAAGGACGTTACTGTCTACGAACGCGATGTGACGCAGGCTGAGGAACTGGTCCAGCTGGCTGAAGATCAGATCAGAGAGGCTGAGCGTCGGTGTGCTGCATCTCAGCGAGAAGTCGATCGACTCGCGTGCGAACTGATCGAGGAAGGAGCTGACGATCGCAATGCTGGTCGAATCGCGCGTGAAATAAGTAAGGCAGACGAAGCGCTAAAGAGGTACTCGTCTCGAATCATCGAGAGCAGTGTCAATGAGATCTGTCGCCACATCACCGATTCACTTCACGCACTCCTCCGCAAGCAAGAGTTGATCGTTTCAATCTCGATCGATCCGACCACGCTCGTTATGGAGCTAGAAGGAGGCGACGGACAGGTGCTTGATCCGGTCCGTCTGTCAGCCGGCGAGCGTCAAATGCTGGCGACCGCCGTGCTCTGGGGACTGTCGAAGGCAACAGGTCGGGTGCTTCCGACAATCATCGACACGCCCGTCGGACGGTTGGACACATCGCACCGTACCAATCTCGTGGATCGCTACTTCCCTAGTGCGGCAAGCCAGGTCGTCCTATTGTCGACGGATGAAGAAATCGTCGGCGATTATCTCAAACGCCTTGAGTCGTACGTTGGTCAGCGATATTTACTCTCATACGACGAGACTCAGAATGCAACCACGATAACGGAGGGGTACTTCAAATGAGAACTGCCCCGGTTGAGACGATTCGGATTGATGAGCGGGGTAAGAACCAGATGATCACGCTGAAGAAGCGAACCGGACTCAAACACTGGAATGTCCTTTGCCGCTGGGCGTTCTGTGCTTCGCTCGCTGAGGTATCGGTGCCTGCCGCGCAGGACGTCGGCGAGCTATCAAATGTCGAGCTGACTTGGGCGACCTTTGCCGGGCGTCACACCGAGTTGTTCGGAGCTCTTTTGACCGCAAGGTGCCAGCAAGATGGACTAGGCACTGATCGTGAAACGCTGGCCGAACAATTCCGACTCCACCTACATCGCGGTCTTACCTACCTGGTTGGGAGCGACGACACCAAGGATTTGCCGGGTTTTGCTTCCCTGGCACTTCGCCGCGTGGATACCACCAGATCTGCCGAAAACGAAGCAGCTGAAACCCAGTTCGCAGAGATCTAGACTCCAACTTCATGAAAGATGACCACGGCGATCCGTCGATTGCGGGAGCCTTCGCGGCGATCGAGAGACTCAATACCTGGCAACGCCAGGGCGAGCGAGCGCCGAACAAACCAATGCTTTTGCTCGTCGCACTAAGAAGGGTCCAGCAGGGGGCACCTCGCCTAACGGATTTCAATGACCTGGAGGGTCCCCTACGCGAATTGTTGGAGAAGTTCGGACCTGAGCGTAGTCACGTGCATCCGGAATACCCGTTTTGGCGACTTCAGCGGGACGGGCTGTGGGAAGTGGAGAATGCCGCTGAGTACCCAACGCGGAGGAGCAACGCAGGGCCATCAGTAGGTGTCCTCCGCGATCGTCACGCTCGAGGAGGATTTACACAGGGTATCTATGACGGCCTTCGCGCGAACCGCGGTGCCACTATCGATCTTGCAGAGACGATTGCGACAAAGTATTTCCCCGAGAGAGTCGACTCCGTGCTGGAAGCCGTTGGCATCAACCGCAGCCCGCGCTGATCGCTGAGCGTGCGTCAAGTCGACTTAGTCCGACAGTGCGCCGTTCGGTGAGCGTCACGGCATGAAGCCAGCCGACTCGCGAGTAAAGATCGACTTACCCTCACCCGATATCGACGCATCTGATGTACTGCGAGCGACCGAACAGCTTGGTCGCATAATTACGCACGGAACAACGACTTCCCCTTATAAGTTCCTGTTGCTGCTCGCACTTCTAGAGGCCATCCCCGCGGTTCCATCTGTACCCGGCACAACCACGCCGCTCGAGCTGAAGATGTTGGGCGAGCGAAGCCTTCGCCTTTTGTGGCCGCAGGTGAAACCCTTTCGCGCTCAGGAGTTGTCTCGAGCAGGAATGGCTGGACACATGGATGCCTTTCGCCTTGTGGCAGGGGCCCAGGCGAAGGAGCCCTCGCTATTTCGCTTCCTTACGCGACAGGACTTAACTGGGTCACGCGTTTCGCTCGTTAACAGGCTCACCTGGCTTCTCGCCCAGTGGCCGGTACCTCGGGTTCAAACGGTCGATCGGGAAACGCGAACTCTGCTCTGGTCAGTCCCTGAACAGTGGCGCAACCGAACCGCAGGCGAGACTTCGAATAGACCCGTGCCCCGCTCTCAGTTCGATCGGGATGAGGAGGGTAATCCGGTCCTGCTCTTGTATCCGGACGTCCCTGAACTGCTCTTTCGCCTAGCGCCGATGCTTCGTCCACTGATAGAGCTCCGGTTTAGCGAGGTTGTCTCTCGCGCGCACAGACTGGTTCTCGCTGACAACGATCCGTTGGCTCTTCTCCCCCACCTCTTCCCTCCGCCAAACCGTTCCGGCACTGCTGGCCGGGCATCTGGGGTGCTTCGGCATATCCAGGACGATCGTTGCATTTGGTGCGACGGCGCCGTCCGAGGGACAGGGCACGTGGATCACGTCGTTGCTTGGTCTCGAACACACAATGACGCAATCGAGAACCTGGTTTTATGTGATTCGAAATGTAACGAAAAGAAGAGCGATCGCCTCCCGAGTGCCACATTGATCTTCAAATATCTCGAGTACCTGGATATGCAGAGAGCCCGGCTCGTTGCTGGAGCCGAGGGGAAAGGTCTGATGTCCGATCGCCGAGCGACGCTCCTCGCCCTTCATGCGGCGATCTTGTACGGACCTTCAGAAGCAGAGTGCTTCGATGTTATTGAAGGAGAGTCTGTCGTTCGAACCGGATCGCGCACCGAGTGGCTGACGCTCCTTCCGCATATTCTGAGCAGCCTCGACCAAACGTGAGGACCTGCCGCGCAGATTCATAGCAACGCAGTTCGCGCCGAGTTGGCGACCTGTGGCAGCTCACGACAAGGCGAACCAGGTGGGTGGCCACCTGCCGACCGCATCCCCCGTTGCGACCTTGGTCCCAAGGGTCCCAAATGCCTTGTGAAACTGTGGGTGTCGTTCTACCGCCTGGTCCTTTCATTCTGTCGCCACCCCTTTCGCCGTCAAGGGTCGCTGCGGGGCGCCGGCACCGTTGCGGCCGGCTCCGCCGTCGCCTCGGATACTCGGCTCCGCAACCGGCCTTCGCTTCCTCGCTCGGCCGGCGGCCGTCCCTGGACGACGAGGGGTCCCCGGCGATCTCCATTCGGTACCAGGCGGGATCCGCCTGCCATACCGAAGGAGCCGTCATGCCCCGTACTATTGAACACCGGGCCCCGAAGCTCACGGTTGAGCAAGCCCATGATCAGCTCATCGCACACGTCGAATCGCTCACTGCGTCGGCAGAGTGGCTCAAGTACCTCGGCTGCGCGGCCAAGTTCCACAGCTATTCTCCGAACAATATCTTTCTGATCCTGATCCAGCGTCCGGAGGCCACCAGGGTCGCCGGCTTTCAGACATGGAAGGCCCTCGGGCGTAGCGTGAAGAAGGGATCGAGTGGCATCGCCATCCTGTGCCCGTGTGTCCGGAACCGACGCGTGGAGAACGAGCAGACCGGCGATATCACCACTCGGCAACTGCTGTTGGGCTTTCGGATCGGCTATGTCTTTGATGTCGCCGACACCGAGGGTGCCGAGTTGTCGGATGTCACCCACATGGTGCAGCATCCCGAGGGGAAGGCGCCCGCGGGGATGTTCGAGGCTCTCGCGACTCAAGTTGAGGCACAGGGGTTTTCTGTCCGAGTTCACCCAAGTCTCGACAACTCGCTCGGCATGGCGTGGGGTCGGACGGACTACACCAATCGCACGGTGACCGTTCGCTCTACGGCCGATCCCGCTGGTTGCTGCAAGACCCTGGCCCACGAACTTGCTCACGTCATGCTCCACGAGCACTCGACCGACGGATGCCGTGGAACGGTGGAGATCGAGGCCGAGTCAGTTGCCTACATCGTTAGTGCTCACTTCGGCCTTGATACGAGCGCCTACTCCGCCGGGTACCTCGCCTCATGGTCGGGTGGAAGCCGAGAGCAAATTCTGGCAACTGCCAGCCGAGTACTGACTTGTGCCAAGGCCATTGTCACCACACTCCAGAGTGCACACGATGTCGTTTGGCCCGCAAGCGCTCTTTCCGACCACGCTTGACCGTAGGGGTTGCCCCTTTTCCCGTGTAGGTCGTTGCTGTCGGGTCCATCTTGCAGCCCGTTCGGCGGGCCCACCAGGCTGCGCGAAAAGTGGCGGCGGCGTTCGCTGCGCTCACTGACCTTTCGTCCCGCCCCAACTTTTCGCTCCGGCCCTCCGGGCAACCTGGTCCGCCCCCTCGTCGGTCTGCCTTCCGTCCCTGTCAGCACGACAAACGGAAAGGAGCAACACCATGAACACGATCACCCTGGTAGGGAACATGACGAGGGACCCCGAGATCCGCTACACCCGGGAAGGCCAGGCGACCGCCAACTTCGCCCTGGCGGTGAACCGCAGGTGGCAGAACCGCCAGACCCAGGCTTGGGAAGAGCAGACCTCCTTCTTCGAGGTGGTGTGCTGGCGGGAGCTGGCCGAGAACGTGGCCCTCTCGCTCACCAAGGGCAGCCGGGTCGTGGTCACCGGGCGCCTCGACCAGCGCACCTGGGAGACCGACAACGGCCAGCGACGCTCACGGGTCGAGCTCGTTGCCGACGACATCGGGGTCAGCCTCCGGTTCGCCACCGCCGAGGTGTCGCGGACCGAGCGGTCCACGTCCCAGCAGCCCGAGACCGTCGAGGAGACGGTCTGACCGATCCAGCGGCGGGGTCCCCTCCGGGGGACCCCGCCCGCTCCCCAGGAGGCACCCATGCACAGCACCACCTCAGTCCTGCCGGCCACGGTAACGGTCACCGTGTGGTCGGACCCGGTCATCGAACCCACGGATTTCCGGTCGACGATCCCTACACCGAGACCGTCTGGTGCTCGATCCTCGGACCGACCAGCCTTCTCGTCCTCCGGCGCCTCGCTACGGCCGCAGCATCGGACCCCGCCGGCGTAGCCGTCGATGTCGGCGACCTGGCCGCCACCCTCGGAGTTGGCCCGGCTGTAGTTACAAAGCCGTGGGCCGCCTGGGGCGGTTCGGATTCGCCGCTCCCAGCACCGGACGCTCCGGGCTCGCACCCATGTGTCACCCATCCCGGAGCGTTTCATCGCCAGGGTGAGCGCCAGCGCCCCGGCGCCACCACCCCGGCGCCACCACCTCCAGGCCATGGTCCACGGCTCACCCCCCCTGATCGGGGGGTGGCGGCCGGAGGTCTCTGCTCGCCGACCGGCCCGGTAGGCGCTGATCTCCGCCCAGGGCGGGCCAGCGCCACCGCCCGGCGTCAAGGGTCGCTGCGGGGCGCCGCCGCGGTGGCGGCCGGCTCCGCCGTCGCCTCGCCGGGCTCGGCTCCGCCACCGGGCTTCGCTCCTCGCTCGGCCCGGGGCCGTCCCTTGACCCTCGGCCGCCGGCCCCGGCTCTCGGCTCCGAGCGGAGCAAGGAGGGGCCTTGCTCCGCAGGGGAGCAGGCCCGAGACGATGAGGAGCAATCCATGACCGCGATCATCACGACGGGGCGCTGGGAGGGCACCCACGCCGACTACAAGACGGGCAGCCCCGCAGAAGGCACCGCCGCCATCCTCCGCCTCACCACCGACAGGGGAACCATCCTGGTCCCCGTCAGCGTGGTGGACCGCCCGCAGCTCTTCGACCTCGGCCCCGTGGTGGCCACCCCCGGCGCCCTTCGGGCCCTCGAGCGCGCCGGCGCCGGCCCGGCCCCGCTGCTCGCTCGCCACGCTCAGGGCGACTGGGGGAGCCTGTGCGACGAGGATCACGACGCCAACGACGAGGCGGTGCGGACCGGCGATCGCATCTCGAGCGCCTACGAGGTCGAGGGGACGTGGGTGTGGGTCATCACCGACGCGGTCATCGACGGCCCCGAGACCCCGACCGGGCTCCGCCCCCGCTACGCCACCACCGTCCTGCTCCCGTCCGAGTACTGAGCCGCCTGCGCCGGCCAGCCCTCGCCTTGAGCCGACCCCACCCGCCGGAGCACAGAGCGAGCCCCGTCCGCGGAGCTCACACGCATCGCCGACCCCCTACGAAGGCCCCTTCCATCGAGGAAGGGGCCTTCGTCATGTCCCTCTCGTCGGTGCCGCCCGCCCGTCGCGAATAGTCCACACACGTGCACTCCGCCGAGTGCGCCGCCCTCCGGGCGGGAAACCCAGCCCTTCCGGATCACGTTCTCCCTGGTAGAGGACCATGTTTAGACGAGGGTGACGTTCAGGGTGACGTCCATCCGGACGATTGAGCCATGGACCGGTCCCCGAACGTCCACCGACACCCCCGTCGATGCTGTCGATAGGGCGGCTCGGCGCCTCTGGCGGCGCGGAGTATTACCTCGACAAGGTCGCCAACAACGTCGACGACTACTACCTGGGCCGGGGCGAAGCACCGGGCCAATGGATCGGAGCGACCTCGGAACGGCTCGGGCTCGTAGGCCAGGTTGACCCGGGAGAGCTCAGAAACCTGCTGGCCGGTAAGTCCGTCTCGGGAGACGACCTGGGAGCCAGGCTGTCCGAGGATCGGCGTCCCGGATATGACCTGACGTTCTCCGCCCCCAAAGGCGTCTCGCTTCTCTGGGCGTTCGGGCCCGGGGAGGTGCGCGACTCGATCTCCGTTGCCCATGACCGGGCCATCGGCGCCGTGCTCGATCAGCTTTCCGCCGAGGCCTGCTTCGCCCGGCGGGGGGCCGGCGGACACCAACTGATCGAAGCCGACGGGTTCATCGGCGCCGCGTTCCGCCACCGCACCAGCCGGGCTGGCGATCCCCAGCTCCACACCCACGTCGTCGTCCCCAACCTGGTCCAGGGTGCAGACGGCCAGTGGTCCGCCCCTGACGGCCGCCACCTCTACACATGGAAGATGGCCGCCGGGACCCTGTACCAATCCGCCGTGCGCTCGGAGTTGGCACCCCTCGGCCTCGCCTGGCACGTGCGGCGTAACGGCCTGGGCGAGCTGCGAGACATACCGAAGACGATTCTCCGGGCGTTTTCCACACGCCGTGTGGACATCGAAGCGGCGATGGGCGAACGAGGGAGCTCGTCGGCCAAAGCGGCCGAGACGGCGGCCCTGGCCACCCGCCAGCGCAAGCCGGCCGGGGGGGCGCCGAGCGATCTGTTGCGGGAAGGCTGGTCAGAGCGGCTCGCCGCGATGGAACTGCCAGACGGCGAGGGTGGCACCCGTCGGGCCGGCGTCGACGATCTCACCGCCGCCCTCGGCAACGATCCAGCTTTTCCACCTGGACCCGAAGAGGCCGAGGCCATCCTCCGGGTCCTCGCCGGCGAGAACGGCGTGTCGCTCGACGACTGGGAGATCGACGAGCAATTGGCCCCCGACACGAGGGCCCTGCCCGTCACCCTGCTCGGATCGACGTTCACCCGCCGGGACGCCATCTGTGCTGTGGCCAGGGCGTTTGACGTCACCCCCGACGACGCGTTGGCCCTGACTTCCAGACTCCTGGACCGGGACGGCGTGGTCCGGGTCCTCGCCGATCCGGATGCCGGTACCGACAGCATCCGAACCAAACGCGGGCAACTCGTGCCGGCAATGAGCGGCGACCGCCGGTACACGACGACCGAGCTCCTGGCCGCCGAGCAGCGCATCATTCGCTCGGCATCGACCCGCATCGGCGAGGGGACCGGCCGGGTCGCCCCGGGCACCGTCGACCAGGTTCTCGGGCTTCACCCCCACTTGGATCGTGAACAAGCCGACGGGCTCCGGGTGTTGCTCACCTCCGGCAACGGCTACGACCTGGTCATCGGCCAGGCCGGCACGGGGAAGTCGACCATGCTCGGCGCCGCTCGGGTCGGCTGGGAAGAGGCGGGCCACAAGGTCATCGGCACCGCCGTGGCGGCCAGGACCGCCGCCCAGTTCGAAGCCGGTACCGGTATCCCGAGCTCGTCGCTGACCCAGCTCCTCTCCGACCTCCGGGAAGCGGGCGGACTCACCCGCCGGCACGTGATCGTGGTCGACGAAGCATCGATGATCGGTAGCCGACCCTTGGATCGGCTGCGCTCCCATGTGGACGCAGCCGGGGCCAAGCTCGTCCTCGTCGGCGACAATCGCCAGCTGTCCTCCATCGACGCCGGCGGGGCGCTTCGGTCGCTGTCGGACGAGCTCGGAGACCACGTCGTCACCCTCACCACCAACCGCCGACAGGGCGCCGCCGACCAGCAGTGGGAACGAGACGCCCTCGTGGCGCTGCGCGACGGCAACGTCGTCCCGGCCGTCCACGCCTATACCGAGCACGGCCGAGTCACGATCGCCGGCACGATCGACCAGGCGCAGCTCCGGCTCGTCGAGGACTGGTGGGCCGTCCACCACGACCACACCACCGCCATCCTGGCCGTGCGGCGGACCGACGTCGCTGCCCTCAACGACATGGTCCGGGCCCGCCGGCAAGCCGGCGGCGAGCTCGGCGAGGAGATCAGGTTCGGCACCAAGGCGTTCAGCATCGGTGACCGGGTCCTCTTCCAGAAGAACCAACGGGTCGCAGAAGCCGGCACGGCGAACCGGGCCGGGAGGTCCGCCGAACTCCAGATCCGAAACGGCATGTTCGGCTCTGTCGTGGGTGTGATCGAAGCAGCCGGCAACCCTGTGACCAGGGAGGGTGACGTTCCCCGGGCCCAGGGTGACGTTGCTGACACCGTGGATATGGAGGCCCGGGCCAGAGCGGCCTCCGCTTTGGTCGTCGAGCTTGAGGGCGGTCGACGAGCCGTGCTCCCGCGCAGCTACGTCGAGACCTCGACCAGCCTGGGATATGCCCTCACCGTGTTCCGCTCCCAGGGGATCACCGTGGACCACACCTTCGGCCTCGGTGGCGACAGCCTCTTCCAGGAAGCCGGCTACACCCAGCTGTCGCGCGGCCGGCTGTCCAACAACTTGTACGTCGCCACCGCCGAGAACCCGCGCTGGGAGATCGGCCACCACGCAGACGACACCAGGCAGCGAGACGCCCTCCAGTCCCTCGTCGACGCCCTCTCCCAGTCCCGGGAACAGACCATGGCTCTCGACCGCCTCCCGCAGTGGCCGGTCCTGGCATCCGACGACCTGGCCGCCACCTACCGCCAGCACGCCACCCTGGCCCGCTGGCTCGCCGACCACGCGCCGGACGACGTCACCAACCGGCTGGCCGCCGCCTCGGACCGGGCGCACGAAGCTCGCGTTGCCGGCCGGGACACGCGGAGTGCCAGGGCCGACGTATTAGCGCTCGTTGCGCTCCAACGCCGCCGCAACGAATGGGTTGCCCGCCACCAAGACGAGATCACGACCTGGTCCCGACTGGAGAGAGATCTCCGACGCTACGAGTACCGCCTCGGCCAGGCCGCCACCTACACCCAGCCCGATCACGTGACGGCGCTGCTCGGCCCGCTCCCCGAGCGCATCACGCAGGTCGAACGCTGGCAAAGTGCCGCCGGAGCCATCGAGGCGTACCGCACCCGGTGGAACATCACTGGTACGGCATCGATCGGCCCCGAACCGGTCGATCCCGAACAATGTGCCCACTGGGACAAGACCGTTGCCATGGTTGGCGCAGCCCGATTCCTCACCAGCGCCGGAATAGGCGGAGACAGCTTCGAACGAGCCTCACTCGTCGAGCGATGGGAGAACGTCCATAGTGCCTACCGACAGCGAGATGACGACCGAATCGCCGACCGAGCTCCGGTCCCATCACCGGCATCGCTCGAGCTTGACGAGCCGGACCTCGATTACGACTTCGATAACGGATTCGGTTTGTGAAGATGAATGCCCAACCGCACCCGCACTACTACCAACAGGCGCCTGAGGTGCGAGCACCGAGCCGTCTGGACGGGGCGGGTACCTCACCGGGAGCGTTGTTCTGGGCGCCGTTTGCGCCCGCCCCAGGTGTCGATACCGGGCAGTTGACGGCCTCAAGGCTCCTCGGCGCTCGCGATCGTTGCCCGATCGACTCCGACACTTAGCGAGAGACTTCTCGGTGTGGCCTTGCGTAGTGCCTTAGCGGCCTCGTAGCCCGATGTTGTGCCAAACAGAGCTTCCTGGCCGTATTCTCGGAGACGCCGGGATACCTCGACTACAGCGCCCTCGATCTCATCGGGCGAGCGGGGGAACGTTGGAACTACGAAGCTACGACGTACAGAGCAAGACCGCAGACGCATGTTCCGAGCGCAAGAGGCCACGTCCGCCTGGTGAGTCTCCAGTAGCGATCAAGGTCAGAGTGATTCCGCTGCAGGACAACCTTGAGAGCCGTCGCTGGACAAGTGTCCCGCTCGATTCTGATAAGACAAAAGCATGCCATCTGCCCAAATCTTCTGCCTCAGCGAGGACGCCGTTGTCTCAGGTCAGCTGCGCGTGGACCTCGAGCGAAGAGGTTGGTCGGTGTTCCTAACCTTGTTCGGGAGCGCTCCGAAGATCGGTACGGGTTCGCCCGACTCCACCTTCATTGGGTGGCTCCCTCACAGAGTGGATCGTCACAGTGACTTGATTGGGCAACTTGCCATCGTTGGTGCAGAAGCCCAACAAACCCTCATTCTCGTACCCGGCGAGGTGACCCTTCCAGGGCAGATACCCCTACCCCCCAATGCGACATTGCTTGTCGTCGATGCCTTTGATTATGACAGAACCTTTGAGGACATCTTTCGGGCACTTCACGCACCATGGCCAACTTGGCTCGACGTTCGAGTACGTCCATCTCAGCTCACTCGACCTACAGGGGTTGGTTGGTGGAGTGAGGATCTAGTGGTGGCGGACGAGCGGTTTGAGCACGTTGTACGCATTGGACCTGACAACAGTACGGTCCTATTGCCGGGTCTTAGCGAGCCACAGCATGTCGATGTCGACCGGCGACAGCTCCTCGTTGCGAATAAGGGGGGCGACGAGATCGTTGTAGCGAGTCTCGTCGATGACATGGCAAGCGAGGTCGGGTGCGTGCGCAACATTGAGGGGGAGTTCGCGCACCCTCATGCGGCCCGACAAGCTCAATACCACGTGGCAATTGCAGACACCGACCACCATCGAGTGCTCCTTGGAGCGGGTCAGCTGCACCGTTCCGAGGACATCGCTTGGACCGTTATAGGTGGCCTGAGCGGTCCGTGCGATATAAGCCTTTCCCAAGGCCTGTTACTTGTTGCCGACACCTTCTCTCATCGAGTATTGGCATATGACCTCGATGGCTCCGCGCTCGGGGTCGTCGGACAATACGGAGTCCGAATGGGAGATTTTTCTTACCCGGTTGGAGTGACCACCTGGAGAGACTATGTGTTTGTGTCGGATGAGGAGGGTAAGCGTCTTCAGGTACTCCAGATGCAACGCGGGCGCAATGTTGTGGACTTCACTCCAATCGGAATGCTAGCGCGATCCGTCATCCGATCGCCGTTTGGACTTGACGTAAACCGAGAGAATCGCCTTGCCGTATCGGACCGCGATCGCCGGTGTGTGTGGCTTGTAGACATCGAACCGGCACTCAAGGAACTGACTTGGGATGGATGACCAGGCTACTGCTAGTGATGTTCTGATAATCGGTGCAGGAGCGGCCGGACTCCTTGCAGCTCTTGAACTCCGTCGGCTTGGCTATAGCGTTACGCTTGTCGATAGCGGTGGAGTGGCCGTAGAGCAGTCCAATCATTCGCACGGTTATCTCCATCGTGGCTATATCTACCAAGCACCGTCAGCCGCACTAGTTAGGGAACTCAATCGGGGAGCAGACTCATGGCTCGCGCTCCTTGGATCGGCTGGGCTTCAACCGGCGTGCGAGCACTCAATGGTCGGATTTGCGAATCGCTACAATGCAGTCCGGACAGCGAAGAGGTGGTCGGAAAGCGGTCTGCCTGTAAATATGGTGGAGGCGCCGGCGTCCATCGTTCCGGGACGACTTCGAGCCGTTTTCGCCACACCCGAACCCGCCTTCGACTTCACCGACTGGTACGCCAGGGCGGCACGGGAGTTAAGTGCCACTGTCCGGTTTGTTCAGGGCGAGGTGACCAAGATTCTAGTCGTTGGTCATAGGGTTGAAGGTGTACAAATTCACGTCGGGCGGAGCCCTCTCACCGTTCGTGCCAATAGCTACGTTGCGACAGCGGGCACGGGAAATATTGACCTCGTCAAGAGCGTAATGACGCTCCGAGGTCGCGGCGTAAACAGAACGTCCCTCATGCTTGTGGTACAAGGCGACCTTGCCGCCCTGAATCTGATCGTACCGGACAACGATTCGTATGGTCTCTTCATGGTCAGTCGTCGGCGCGACAGCAAGACGGTGTGGCTTGTATCCAATTATTTGTCGTTCGCGCATCACATGGTCGGAACTTTGGCTGCGTCGTTTTGGCTTCGTGCCACCGCCAGCACGTTGCATTACCTGACGGGCTTCCTCGACGAGGAGATTTCATGGGGTGTCTATGTTGCTGCCAAAGGGGAACTGAGATCAGATCCACGTTCCCTCTCCGAGCACTCCTTGGAGACGTATGGCTATGACAACTTGGTTGTGGGATCACCATCGAAGCTCACACTTGCGCCATTGCTCGCAAAGGACATCGCTCGTCACATAGAAGCCCGGCTTTCACCTACCGGGGATTCTGCAGTAACACTTCCAACTAGTAATCCACACGTTGCGCCCGAAAGGTGGACTCTGGCGCGCATGTACCCTGGTGGCACATTGCGCAGATTCGTAACCGACCCTCGATGGGATACCGATTCGGCCTTTGGGCCTCGAGATGTCGTGACTCGAGGGCCACACCTTCAACCCTGGAATCCATCAGGCAACAAGTCCGCCTGAACTGGTTGGCGGGTCAACTCAGTTAGTACGCCAGCTCCGCTCGGTGAGTCTCGCGCAACGGCGATGGGAACTCCGTAGCGATGTGGAGTGCCTCAGGTCGGGCGAAGACGGAATCACAGAATGGACCAGGCGGACTCCCAGATAACAAGTGATCAGTACCAAGCAGCAGTAAGTAACTAGCCAGTTGCCGCAGCCACCTCCAGGGCCGATTGCGAGTCGGGTGATCGCCAGAGTGCGTCCGCTGAATCGAGGCTGGGCAGCCCTCGTCCGGGATTGAATAGGAGTAGGCATCAAGGTTTAGAGCCTCCAATCTCGCTACGGCTTCGCGCCCATCTAGACAGGCGTCTCGTATGCGTCACTGATCGATTCTACCGGAAGATATTCAAGGGCGTGTGCTGCAAAGGCTTACGCTGAAGTCTGCTTCTCAAAGGTGATCCCTCCTAAAGGCTCTGATCGAACTCAAACCGTGAGTAATCGCGCCTACCAGATCGAAGGTGGATCCGGTCCCACGAGTCGTTGGAACATCCTTGCCAACTGGGACGACGACGACGGCGATCACCGAGATGTGGAATTCACCGCGAGAATCGCCTCGGCTACTCCGAAATGACCAAATTGGCCGCCACGTCCATCGGAACGTTGCGAGTCTGATGGTGAGACGCATGCGACCGGGCGCGGTCATGGATGCATCCCCTATCGCCGGCACCGGGCCACAGAATGTTGAGCTGGTCGCCTTGCCCAATGCCACTACCGCGCCAGAGTCGGCGTTTCGGCGCTGCACGCGTAGCCGTCGTTCTGCATTCTCACGGCGCGGACGTACAACCACCTGGACCGGAGCGACGCCCACTACGCCGTGATGAGTATGTTGATAGACAAGCGACAGACTGGCGATAGATGCCTCTACAGCTTGATCGGAAACGTCCCGTCCTTAACCGCGTGGGCTACGGCCTTCAACGCCTGCCAGTCCGCATCGACCTCTTCAATGGTCGGGCGGGCCTGGAGCTGGTCGGCCGTGTGTGCGTGCGGCCACATACGCTCACACGCTCGGTCGAAGATGGGCTGGAGGATGCGCACCGACTCGTCGACCGCTCGGCCGTTCACACGGCTAAGGGCGTCGATGGAAATGTTCGCTCGATGTCTTTTCACCGAGCCCTGAAGCAGTTCATCCTCGATGAAGGCTTCGATCCACCCGCGCATGTGGCCGTAGGCGGTCGCGATCAGGTCCGACCGCGCGGTACCGGACGCCGCTCGCGCGTCCTGGAGTGCGTTATTTACGCGACCGGCGATCGCCTTCACCGTGTCCATCCTCGGATGCGATCCCCGAGCCACCAGACCGACCTTGCCGTCTTCAGCGAGCACCTCGTAGAAGCTGCAGTGGCTTCGGCTGGACGAATGTTCGAAAGCGGCGATCAGCTTCGTGGCGAAGTAGAGGTGATGCGTGAAGACGATCACCTGCTGCTCGGCGCTGAGGTTGACGATTCGTTCGGAGACCTCGTCGACGCGGCGAGCGTCAAGGCTGGTGATCGGGTCGTCGAGGATGATGGGAGCCGAACTCGGCCGAAGCGACACCTCAGCCAGGAAGTCGGCGAGCGCGATCACCTTCTGTTCGCCCTCCGACAGGACCTCGCCAAGCCGATAGTTGTCGCCAACCGACTTGTGTCGCAGGGTCGCCGCCTGGCGGCCGGGGAATTCCAACCGCACCGAGGGGCAGCTCAGGAGCTGACACTCGCGCTGGAACGCCGACTCGAAGGTGGTGTTCAGGATCCCCCGAGTTGCGTCCTTCATAGCATCGGTCAAGCTTCGTAGCAGTCCCTGGAAGGCTCTCAGGACGGTGTCGGCCAGGTCGACCCACTTCGCCGCCTCGACATGCTCGACAATGCTGTCCAGGAGGGAGCGCAGGGTACGCCGATCCTCCAGTTCGAGAAGATTCGCCCTGGCCTCGCTCAGCTGTCTGTCGCGCTCCGAGGCCTCCGTGGACAGATCGCGCACCGCACGGGCGGCGGCGTCGCGCCGCTCGACCAACATCCGCCGGTCCTCGCGAAGCTGTTCGATGTCCACGTCCAGATCCCAGGGTTGGTGGTCAGACAATCTTCCCTGCTGGCGCAGACCCAACGCCCGAATTCGTGCCATGACATCCGTCACCCCGCCGCCGCCGTCGCCGCCATCGCCGTTCGGTGCCGACTCTTCGCGGAGCGTCATGTCGGCAACCGGTGCAACAAGCTCAGTCAGGGACTGAGCCGCGGTACGCAGCGCGGCCTGGGAGTCGTCCACCAGGTAGGTCTTGTACCTCTGGAGCAGCTCCCGCGACTCGTCGCCGAGGGCCTGCCGGCAGTAGGGGCAGTCAGCGGTGTCATCCGGAAACGCTGGCTGCAAGTGGGTGACGCCGTACTCGTGTGCGGCGGTGATGAAGGCAGTCCATTCGGGCGTGAACAGGCCAGGGAGATCATCGCCGGAGAACAGCGCCTCGCTGACGTCCTGCACCCGCTTGCGACATGCTGCCACGTCGTCCAGGGCACTCGCGTACTTCTCCGCATCAAATCCGAGGAGTCGGTCGGCGATAGCGACCGCGGATGCACACATCGTCTGGGAAGCTCGCGCCCCGGCCAACTGAACCTGTTGTCCGCCGCTCTCCAGATTGCGAACACGGTCGCCGTGCCCGGCGACCCGGGTATCTTCGTCCTCGATGATCTCGGCCAGGTGCCGCAGCTCGGCGAGGTCGGTCGACGCTCGCAGAGATTCAACCAAAGCGAACTGCGGCGTCCCGCGCCGAAACCGGCTCAGGAAGGGGTTGCCCTTCGGAGCGCGACGTGCCCGCTCGGTGGCGAGAAGATCGCGGACCTTCGAGAGTGCGGCATGGACATACTCGAAGAGGGCAATCTCGGCGGGGGTATAGAGATACGTCAAGTCGTCGTCGACGTGGAGGGGAGCCGCTGGCGCGTCGAAGACACACACCCTTCCGAGGTCCGGTACGGCCGGTGAACCATCGCGCCACGCGACGGCCTCGATGTGGCTACCAAGCGAATACTCGATCGTCGCCGTCGGTGTCCCGGGCGAGCTGGTGTACACATCGGGGAGGACTCGACCGGCGCTGCGAGCGCCCGCGACTTGTTTGAGGACCCGCGCATAGCCCGTCTTCCCGGATGCGTTCTCGCCGTACACGACGGTGATCCGATTGTTGAACAAGATCTCCTGGCCATCGACGAGACGATTGACATGGGAGGTCTCGCCGATCCGGATCAGGCGGAGGGGAGGCGCATCGTCCGGTGGGGACTCCGTGATCTCGATGGCGGGAACAGACTTGGGAGCCGCGCCGGTCAGGCCCTTCTCGGCCAGCATTTCCTGGTAGCCCGCTTCGATCGTTTCGTCATCGAGCGCCGTCCTGCGGGCCAACACCTGTGACGCGATCATTCGGACCCACCCGTCTAGGCCGTTTGCCCAACTGGCCAGGGTCCCGACGGCAGATCCCTCGACCGCCGTTGGTCCGGTCACCGTCGCGCTCCTCCCCCTTTACAGGCTCCTTGCACAGACCACACCCGTCGACACGACGGTACGACGTTACTCGGTAGACCCGTCAAGGCTGTCAGCCGGTCTCGGGCTTCAACCCCACCCCTCGCCCTCTGAATCGCGGCGCCGCTCGATAGTACGACGCCCACAGTGCTCGGGATCAGGCCTGAACGGCCGAGACAGAACGGACGCTTCAGTCAGACGGCCGATGACTGGCATAGAACGACCTATCCGGCGCTCGGGGCGCAGGGTGTGACGAGGTCCCGCGCCGGCGTTCTGTTGCCTGCGTCCGAGGCGGTTCTCTGACGTCAAGATCCGTCGCGGCTTGTCTTACCGAAGCACCTCGAGGAGGACTTCGGCGACAAGCGCAGCGGACTCGGCAGCAATCCGGCCCTGTGCCGCGGTGGCAAGCGATGGATGCGGTCGGCCGTGTCCGGCTCCCTCGGCGTTGCGGTAGCGGTTGACGGCGCAAGCCAGGAGGAACAACGACTGTTCGACGCCTTCCCATGGATCCTCGCCCGAGACCTCTAGCCTCGGGACGTCGGGCCGAGCGAGGCCAAGTCGCTCGAACGCCTGCCACAACGTGGCCTGGAAATGGGCTGCCGTCGGATAAGTCCCGGTCTTCTCAACGAGTACATGGCGGGCGGTCGCCTCAGTGAGGTCCTTGGCCGTGCCCACGAGCAGTGCACCGTCGGATGACCCGGACCGGGCCCGCCGCACGTAGGACCAAAGCGCCTCCGTGAGGTCAGCGCCTTCCAGGCCGTCGAGCACCCGAGCGCGCAGCACACCGTCACCCCCGAGCTCATAACCGACATTCGCGAAGGCCTCCTGAAGCGCGAGCACGGCATCCTCGCCGGGATAGTTTTCAGAGCCCGGGCGGAAGCCTCCGACGCTCCTCACCGCTTCTATGAGGGATCTCACGAGATCGGAACCGGCCTCCGAGTCGTTGTCCGATGCCCAGTAGAGGACGCCGCGGACGCGCTTCATCTTCCCGACAGGCGTCGGGGATCCGCGCTTCGGGTCGGCGTTCATAACACCAGCGCGGGCAAAGAGTCGATCCAGGTCGTCATGCGACGGTCCGATCTGGTCGAAGAATCGGGCCAGCGCTCCTGCCACCTCGTCTGAGATCACGTGCCTGATTCTCGCGCCCGGGCGACGGCCGCGCCTCGCAGACAGCTCGCAGGGCACGTTGGGAGCCCCTAACGGCAGGGTTGCTGCAGCGCTACGCGCCTCTCGTCGGTATGGTCCAGGCTGATGGCCACGAAACCGCTGACCCCGAGGATGATCGGGCGCTCATGGAGCGAACAATTGCACTCGCTCGTCGGTGCGAAAGCGAGCGACAAGTACGCGGAGATCGTTGGGTACGCTCCAGGGGTTCGCTGAAGAGAGGAGGTGGCGTGGCCCGAACGAGACCTGACGAGCCCGACCCACGGCTCAGAATTGCCAGATCCGAGCTCGACAGGCAGCTTGGAGAACGAATCGGGCTCGGCCAGGAGTTCCTCGACCGGCAAGTAAGCAATGCAGACGCCGTGGAGGAGCTGAGACGCGAGTTCTACACCTGGGACGAATACAACGAGCGCCTCCTGCGAAGCCGCTTCTCGAGCGGCAAGGTCGCCGATGCCTATCGCATGGTGGCCTTCAGCTTCGGGGGAGGCTTGAGCACCCCGCAGCAGGAGCTGAGATCGGTGCATGTCGACCTCACTGCACAGATGAGAAAGCTCGTCTCCCTGCGCGGACAACTCGAGCTGTACGATTCAAATGTGGAGGAGACCGAGCCAACACCGCGAGGCTCGCCTCTTGGGAACCGGATCTTTGTGGTTCATGGTCATGATGGCAATACCAAGTACGAGGTCGCGGAGTACCTCGAGCAGGTCACTGGGAAGCGCCCCGTCATCCTTCACGAGCAGGCTGACTCTGGCCGCACGATCATCGAGAAGTTCGAGGCCCACGCCTCTGAGGCCGGCTTCGCTGTGGTCTTGCTTACGGCGGATGACGTTGGTCGCGCCAACACGGAGGACGAGTTGAAGCCCCGAGCGCGCCAAAACGTCGTGCTTGAACTTGGGTTCTTCATCGGGCGGCTTGGGCGCAGCCGGGTCGTCGCCCTTTACGAGGCCGGCGTTGAGCTGCCATCTGACCTCAGCGGAGTCCTTTACACCGCACTGGCAACGAACTGGCATACCGCCCTGGCCAAGGAGCTGAGGGCGGCGGGCATCGAGGTCGACCTCAGCAAGCTGTAGAGGCCCATCCCACCCACTGTTCAGCGACACCCGACGGGCGTCTGAGATTCGGCTGGCCCAGTGACGCGTCGTCCGAATCGGTGAAGCAGTGCAGCAGGGTCTTAATGGCAGGTTGGGACCCAAGGGGGCCCCAAGCGTCAGGAGTTTCTCGTCGATCTGGCCGTATGCTTCTAATAACCGTTCCGGTTGAACGGAGACACGGATGACACATTGCGAGCGCTGGACCACGTCGACTCCATCACCATGATCCCCGGACCCGATTTCGCATGACGGGCGTCCCGAAGCCCACTCCCATCGAGGCGTTTGATTTGAACCTCGCTGATGCACGGTGGCTCATCCAAACGGCACAGGTACTGCAGAATCAGCGTGCTCGGCGAATGCGCAAGGAGCTTCGGGCCGCGTTCGGCAACGCCTTGAGGCTCCCTGCCCGCGACCATGATCTGTTGGACTGCTTCGAGAGTCAGGATCTCTTCGTCGTCATCAAGCCCGGCTCATCAATCGACCGTCATCACGTCGGGGCTTTGGATCCGCTGCTTCGACAGTCAATCGTCGCCGGATGTGCCGCACTCGAAACCTATATCGCGGACGCAGTTTGCGCCCGAATCGGCCTTCCAATCAGACAGCAAGGCGAACTGCCGTCGCGGCTTGGCCGAATATCCCTGACCGTGGCCGACTGGAAGTTGATCGAAGATACATATGAGAGACGCCGTCGAGGTCTGAGAGAGAAGATCCTGGTTCCAACGATCAGAGAGATATCGAGCACTGCACCAAACCAAGTGGGAATCCTGTTGTCAATGTTGGGAATCGCCGACTGGGCAAAGAAGGTCGACAGCGTTCGAAAGGTCAGGCAGAGTGAGACTGTGGATCAACTGACTGCTCTGACGGCGCGGAGGAATCGTATTGCGCACGAGGGAGACCGCCGCGGGTACGGCCGATCACATATCACCGTCAGCGAGGCCCGGGGCCACGTAGACGTCGCCGAGGGGGTTGCCCGAGCGATTGAGATGATTCTGGCCCCGGTTACCGGCAGCGGTGGGGAATGACGGAAGTCACGGCCCCCATAGGTATCCGGGGCGGTCTTTGCGAACCGGCTCCAAACGGGGCTTCCCGACTTCGCTGGTGTTCCCAATGTGGCTTTGGGCCGGGGGATCTAGCCGGGTTGTTCGAGGTAGGGGAGGCGAGCGGATGTATTGGACGAAGGATCCCGGACGACACATGATTCTGCTATCGGCTTGAACTCTTGCGGGTGGGCGTTAGATTCAGCCCCTTCTGCACATGAGCGGCCTTCGAAGGCTTCCCTGAGGCGATACTGCCGCGTCGGCGCAGTGGGACACCAATACACCTTCAAGATACGGTCCGAACGTGAGGCGGCTTGGCGCGGCAGAGAGGATGGGCAATCCGGCACGCGCGGCTGACGACGGAGGTGGCGCATCCACCCGAAGGAGGTATGTGCCAGCACTCGAGCAATCTTTCCACTGGTTTTCAGCGCCGACGTCGACCGGGCTGCCGGTCGTGGACGACGATCGGCCCCTCGCGTTGAAGAACCACCTTGCCCGCGGTTGCCCGCCTGTACTTGGTCAGGAGCTTCGCCAGATCGCTCCCGACAGGTGGAGCGTTTGCGACTAGCGCAGCCAGCAGCTGGCTTCGAGTCGCCTCCCCCCCTGCCGCGCTGAGGCGGTCTAGGAGTTCGTTCAATCTCTGATCGACAGGCGCCGGCCAGTGCACGTTCGTCTGTACGGGCTCGCACTTCTCGATCTTCGTGGCCGGGTCGATGACCCGCCGGCCGCCACCCGCGCCAGACATTTATATATTATTATCATATGTATGTCCGAAATGACTCCCTCTGGCCAGGGCCGACTTGCGGGCACAGGCCGCTTGCGATCGGATGCGGCAGTGCCACCCCTCCGGCTGTTCACGCTGAACATCTCTGGCCCATCCACCGATAGGGCGGTGCGTCTCCTGCCGGCACTGGACGGTTTCGACGCCGACCTTCTGGTGCTCACAGAGACCAGGGACAACTTCGGCACCCATCTGATGCTCGACTCCTATCGCGAGAAGGGTTACACCGTTGTAGCCCCGGTCCCACCAACGGCGGGCGAGCGAGGCGTGGCTGTCATCCATCGACTCCCCGCCGGGAAGCCGCCAACGACCAAGTCGATCGACCTCGCGCACCGCCTGGTGGTCACCCGTGTTGAAGGCGACCGACCCTTCACGTTGATCGGCGTCTACGTGCCGTCAAGGGACGCCTCGGCCGCGAAGATCCTCCGAAAGCAGGCGTTTCTTGTGCAACTGACGTCGTTGCTTCACGGACTCCCCGATAACGAGGATGTGGTCCTTCTTGGCGACTTGAACATCGTGAGCCGTTCGCACGTGCCCCGGTATCCAGCGTTTCGCGCTTGGGAGTACGACGCGCTTGAAGCGATCTCCGCGGCAGGGCTAGTCGACGCCTTCGCGCTACTAAACCCGGGAGTCCAGGCACACAGCTGGATCGGCCGAAAGGGCGCCGGCTACCGCTACGACTATGGGTTCGTGTCGAAGCACCTGGTGGACCAACTGGCGGCGTGCGACTACCTACATCAGTTTCGGCTTGCCGGCCTGAGCGATCACGCAGGCGTTATGGTCGGAGTCGAACGGCCGTGTGTCCTCGGCCGCCCGGTGAGCGCGGCGCCAGCTGAGCTGGTGAACGCCTGAGGCAGTGAAGTCAGGTGGCCACATCGCTGCCGCCAAGGGCAACGATGTGGATGGCGATCTCGGTGGCGCCGGATTCGGGGGACGTTTCGGTCGTGACGACTTCCAGCGTCTTGTAGCCGACGCGGCGGAGGAGCTCGAACGCCTCCTTGAAGTAGGCAACCTCGCGAGCCGCGATGCCGTCCATTCGCTCGAATCGGGACTTTCGACCTCGTTCATCAAGACGCTGTTCGATGATGGCGGGATCGGCGATGAGCAGAACGCTCAGATCGGGTACGAGCGCCTGGCTGTTCATGTCCCATAGGACATCGAGGGGAAGGCCGTCGAGGCGCTGCAGCGCAAGGGTCGACGCGACGTACCTGTCACACAGAACGATGCGGCCTTCGGCGAGATTGGGTTTGATGGCTGTGTCGATTTGAAGGTAGCGATCGGCGACCACCAGAGCTGCGAGGGCCATGCCCGTCAGTCGCTGCTCGTTGTTGCGGGCGAAATTGCCGAGGTCGGAGTCGCTTGGCTGCCTGAGGACCACAACGTCGTTGCCGCTGGCTCGGAGCAGATTGGCAAGTGCGTGGATGAGGGTGGTCTTACCGACTCCGTTCGGCCCGTCCACAGTGATGAACACGCTCATTGGGCTTCGGGACGGGGGCACACATCCGCGTCGAGGTCGCCGATTCGGCCCCCGGATGCGACCACGGCGGCCGGGCATCCGTTGCCGCAGGAGCCTTTGATGCCGCAGGCCCAGCAGGTGGGATTGTTCGGCACGGTATAGCGCCGGTGAAAGTCGTAAACATCGAGGCGGGCTGCAAAATCTTCGTCCCGGAACAGGTTCCCGGCGATGAACTCGTCGGGTGTGTGTCGCGAGACGGCGTTCTTGGCGGCGAAGACAAGATATGGACAGACCGCGGTGTCCCCATTCACAAAGACGTAGACGACCTCGCCGGCGACGCAGCCCGACAGGGGCTGGCTGTCGTTCGGGAACCGGATGAACACCGCTTCGGGTCCGTCGGGTGCGCTGGCCGCTCGTTGGACATCGGCTTGGATAGACCGCATGGTGCGGTCGTCGGCCCGCAGGCGGCGACCAGCCCTTGTTCCTCGCCCGAAGCTCGACAAAGGGTTCATGAGGACGTACTCCGCGCCGACGTCTTGAGCGAACCGGTAGACCTCCGCGTATTCGGACTGTTCGGCGAGTGTGTTCGGTGTGCACAGGATGCCCTTCAGGAGTCCGGCGTCAGCGAGCTTGCGCGCGTTGGCCACGGTGAAATCGAAGGAGCTGCGGTCGCCACGGAACTGGCCATGGCTGTTGGAGGAGAATCCATCGAGGCTCACATTGACGCCGACGCCGGAGTGCTGGACGAGGGAGTCGATCTGCTCGGAGGAAACCGAGACTGCATTGGTGCAAATCGTGACGGAGACCTCATGGTGGACGAGAAGCTCGACGATCCGGAGGATCGCGGGGTGCACGAACGGTTCGCCGCCGGTCAGGGTGACGTGAGAGACGCGTGCGGCCTCGAGTCGAGGGATTGCTCCGGCGATGTCCTCGAGGGTCATGTCGGACCCGCTGTGGGTGGCGGACACGAAGCAGTGAGCGCACCGCAGGTCGCAGCGCTCCGTGATTTGCAGAAGGGCCTTCCGACGCCCCGGATCGGCCCCGGAGCGGAAGTAGCAGGCGTTGGCTGTCCCGCCACCGGCGACTCGACGGGTGGCGCGAATGGGCACTGGGTGCCGGTGGCCGTTGTCGGCCGGCGTCGTGTTGGGTGTGTGTTCGATCGGGTCCATCCGTGCCCGCCTCCGTGCGTGCTATGTTAACATATTAGTTAATGCCCTATGACACGAGCTTTCCTTTTCCATGATGTCTACGCCGTCTACGTATGGGGCGAGCGCGACGGTCGCCACCATCGTCCGCACGCGCACATCTGCGTGAGAGGGACGCGGATCGCGACGGTGTTCTTAGAGACGCTCGACGTCTACGACGAGTCGGAACGGATCCCGAAGGAGTTGATGGACGAGATACGGGCAAGACAGGACGAGCTCGTCGCGCTGTGGATCGAGGTGAACGAAGATGAGTGACCAAGTCCCTTCACGGTGGGAGCAACCCGGCTACAGCGACGTCGTCGCGGCGGCTCGCCAGGGGGGCGATGTCGGCGTCGAGTTTGCGAACGGCGATGTCGTTCGCATCCCTGCCGCCACATTCGGCGTCACTGATCCCGACTTCGATGTCGAGCCAGGACCCGACGACGGCCTCAACGTTCGTGTGACAATGAGCGACGGGCGGATCATCGACCTGTCTTGGACTCAGATTCGGTCTGCCGACGACCCATTCTTCGCTCAGGAGCTCCGACGCCGCGACTCAGACCAGTCCAAGAAGGTCGGACTCCGGCTCAAGGCGCTTCGCGAGGATCGGAACCTTAACCAGCGATACCTCGCCGAGGCCGTAAGCATGTCCGCGCCGCAGCTTTCCAAGATCGAAAGCGGCACGTCGGACTTGCGAGTCTCCACGGTCCAGTCGCTTCTTCGCGCGATGGGCGCCCAGATGTCTGATCTAGCGGGACCAGACGCGTTGGAAGTCTCCCGGAAGACCCTCCGCAAGCGCGCCGAACAGGCAGGCGTTTCGGCTGACATCTTGGACCGGCTCGTCTCACTTTCTCCTCGCGGATTCCTTGTTCGAACGCTGTCACGTGCATTCGGATGGCGGCCTGAATCGATTGTGGAAGGCATCCTCCAAACGCCCCAACTCAACGTGGCCGTTCGCTTGAAGGCGCACCATCCAGATCCGCTCGAGTCGCCTCTCATCCACCTCGCCCTTGAGGTCGCCCAGGCCGTTCAATTGGGAGCGCGCGCCCCCAACTACGAGGAGCCGCCAGTCGATCCGGAACAGATCCGAACCGAGGCGAAGGACGACGCCGGCCGGGTGACGTTCGAATCACTACTTGGCTGGATGTGGGGAAGAGGCATCCCCGTGGTGCCGCTCCTGGGTAAGAGCGGGTTCTCGGCTGCAGTCTGGAGCATTGACAGCGTTCCGATCGTGGTGCTGAAGGAGGCCCGGGACCTCGCGGTGTACTGGCTGTTCGACCTGGCGCACGAGCTTGGGCACATAGTCTTGCGGCATATTTCCAACTCGTCCCTTGTCGACGTTGACGCTCCGCGACCCCACTCCAGCACGGACGCGGACGAGGTCGCAGCAAGCGCGTTCGCTCTCGACCTCCTGCTCCCGGGGCACAAGCAGATGTTGGCCGATGTCCGTGCCCAATCTCGTGGCAGCCATCTGCGATTCAAGTTCGCAGTGGAGGATGTGGCGGCAAGAGCCGGCGTCAGCGCCGGGCTCCTGGGCATGGTCGCCGCTTACGAGCTTGTGAACATCGGCGAGGACAAGGACCGATGGGGCTCCGCCAGTAACCTCGCAAAAGTTGACGGGCGTGGCCGGCCGGTGGCCGAGGCAATCGCTGAGAGATACCTCCCGCTCGATGAGATGTCCGAGGTCGACGCCACATTGATCAGGGCGGCCATCCTCACCGGTCTGTAGCCCAAACCAGCTTCTTAGTGGTTGGCGCCCTCGATTGGACCAGCGATTCCACCGAAGGGTACTCACGCGAGTAGGGCCGTTTCAAGCAAGCAACGCTTCGGACTGCCCCAGTTTCGGTTCACACTGCCAGAGCGAGGTCACGGGGCAATGGCGAACTCGACAGGCGTGAGCCGACCGAGGGCCTGCTGGCGCCGGCGAAGGGGCGCGCCAGAACATTCAACGAAGTGACCCCCCGAGCCGAACTCGACGAGCGCAGACCAAGGGCGTTCTGCGCTCCTCGCTGCGCTGGCGGTCCGCCAACGAACAGTCGAGTGGAATTCACCTACGGACACCTGGCGACGTCGTTGCTGGGACGCTCCCGACGGTCACCGCCTTGGTCGGACCCGGAATCCCCGTCGGGCGCACTGACCCCTGGCTGTTCAGAACGGTCTGGCCTCATGGCGAACAACGCCGCCCGTTCCTCGACCCAGCGGGGATCGTCGGTGGCCGACCGGTCGGGTTTGTGGCTCACAGCGGTACAGCCCGGCCCAGTGCCGATCGCTTTGCGGATTCGTTCCCGGCATTTCCCGGCGTCTTCGTGCCATTTGAGTGCTGCTGTCGTCGCGGGGGGTTCGTCGGATTTGTACACCCCCATCCATGAGAAGCGGAGGGCAGTGAGTTCCTCGATGACGAATCCATGGCGCCACCAGCACGGCCGCAGCCAGTCATCGGTGGCGGCGTAGCGATCCTGAATCTGGTCGACCCACTCGGCCAACGCCTCGAGGTCAATTGCTTCTCCCGTCGGTGAGCACGTCTTCTTGATGGCTTCAGGAGCTTTGGCACCGTCGGACGGTGCGGGGCCGCCCGGGAGTGCGTCGACCCACCGCTGGAGCCGGCGCGCCAGGGCCTCGACTACCTCGACCCGGTCGGTGAGGTGGGCGAGGTCGGTTCGGATCAGCTGGGCATCATCCACTGGTGGCACCTCCGTTGGCGTTCTGATGTTCTTCGACAAGGTCTTTCAGGAACCGGTCATCGCGCCAGGACCCCAGGCGCGTGATGCGAGGCCGGAGGTGAGGAGACACGACGACGGCGTGATTGGGCGCCAGGTTGGCAATGTCTCCGAGCGGGAGCACCGGCATCCGACGTGGCGTCCACGAGCTGGACTTCCCGCTGTCGTTGTGAGTAACGGTCTCGACCAGCTCGTCGTGTTCGCCGGCGAGTCGGCTGATCTCCTCCAGGAAGGTGACGTCCTTCTGGCCGCCCCACACCAGTGTGATGTTCGCCAGGTCACGCAGGGCCCGCTCTCCGGCCTCACCCCAGATGGTGCGGGCGGAGGCCACCGACTGGAGGATCACCGCAGTGGTAATCCCGAGGCCGCCGAGCTCGGCCACCAGCTTGGGCAGGTCGCCGAGTGGCGCGATGTTGGCGCACTCGTCCAACATCAGCATGAGGCCCGATTCGAGGCGACGCGTCGAAGCCGCGGCCGCCCGGCGGCGCGCCGTGTCGACGATGTCTTCGACGAGGGCAGCGACGATCGGGGCGACCGAATGCTGGGCGCTGGGGGAGCCCATCAGGTAGATCGTCCCGCAACGGTCGAGGAACGCCGCGGGGTCGAAGGTGTCGTGGTCGACCCGCGTGGCCTCCAACACCATCGGGTCGGCGAAGCAATCGAACGCCCGGCGGACGGTCGCCCAGATCGAGTCCCGATGCCTGGGCTCGACCTCGGCGGACGCGGCCAGGTCCTCGTCCCATCCCCGGGCGGCACGGGGCTCGCGCGACAGGATCCAGACCGGTTCACGCGCCCCGGGACGGCGCGACCAGTCGAGGAGCTGTTCGACACCGAGTCCCTCTAGGGCGGCGGCGTGCAGATACGAGCGGATAACGGAGGCGGCAACCTGTTCCCAATAGGCCCCGCCGCCGTCGATCGCCGCGCCGACGCCGGCAAACCCGGCGAACCCTCGGGCCCGGAGGATGGCCGTTTGCGGAACCTCGCATCCCTTGACCGGGTTCCACCGCAACTTCTCCGCTTGCGGGACGAGGCCCTGGGGGTCGAACACGTATACCGGCCCGACGCTGGCTCGGACGCCGCCCGTGTCCATGTAGGTGTCGTGGCGAGTAGCGGTGACTACCGCCGGACCTTTGTGTCGCAGCACGGCGGGGATCACGAATCCCTCGCCCTTGCCCACCCGGGGGACACCGACGGCCAAGATGTAGTCCTCCGACTTGGCGAACAGCCGGACCCCGGTGGCAACGTCCACTCCCAACGCCAGAGGTTCCCGCCCGGCCGCTTTGTCCTTCCCGTAGAGGTCCGTCGTGTGCTGGTTCACCGCCTTCCGGCCCATCCGCCGCTCAACGTCGGACCGCGACGCCTTCGCCGGGCCGCCGCCCCGCTCGCCGGTTGCGTCCCGGACGATCCGGACCAGGCGAACCGACACGACGATGAGACCGACAACGGCCAGGTGCGTGGTTACCAGCGCCGTCCACATGGCCGGCGGTCCGGGCAGCAACGCGCGGCCAGCCGGGGCCCACGCCAGCCGGGGGTCGGCCAGATGGCCCCACAGGCGCAGGAAGATCCCCGCCCCCGCACCGACGCCCCCCGGGACGACCCGGTGACCACCGGACACGAACGAAGCCAGCTGGCCCGCGACGAAGACGGTGGCACCCTCGCCGATCACCACCGCCAGTGCGGCGAGGAACACCAGGAACGGGCCGTCGAAGGGCGTCTGGCCCCGGCCATTCATCGCCCCGGCTCCTCGGCGAACAGGGACAGCTGCTCGGGAGTCCCACGGAGCCCATTGAGCACCACGGCCAGTGCACCCAAAGTACGCTCCGAAGCCGCGGGGGAGTCGAGCATCACGCCGGGACGAAGCGGAATGATCACCGCGCCCGCACCGTCGCCTCGCTGCGGCGCCGGCATCAGACGGCCACCGGGTCCGTAGCGCCGAGGAGTACCTGGTCGCCCCAGGGCGCCCCGGCGACATCGGTGAAGGTGTCGACTCGGACGTCGGCACCGGTGTGGGGGGCGTCGACCATGGCACCGGCCCCGATGTAGATCCCCACGTGCTCCGCGTCGCCACCCACACCGAAGAACACGAGATCACCGGGGACTAGCTCGTCGAGTGCGACGCGCGGTTCGGTCTGCCACTGCTCATCGGCCGTCCGCGCCACCACCACACCGGCCAGGCCGTAGGCCCACACGACGAGTCCCGAGCAGTCGAACCCGGTCTGTGGGTCCGACCCGCCGTACGCATAGGGGGTGCCGATCTGAGACTCGGCGTAGGCCACGACGGCAACCTGCACGCCATTAGGTACGCCTGCGTCGGCCGCCGTGTAGCCGGCGGCGGTAGCCAGCACCTGCTCGGCATAGACCGTCGACGCGGCCTGGCACGCCGGTCCCGGGTTGCCGCAGTTGTACGCCACCAGCGCCGAGGTCGGGTCGTCCATCACTCCGAGCGAACACAGATAGCGGGCCGCCGCATAGGCGGCATCGACGGGATCGAACGGGCTGGGCGGCGTGGCACCACCGGACGGCACCGGCTGCGCGTACTCGGCGAAGGTGGCCGGCTCGAACTGGAACAGTCCCCGCGCGCCGGCATCCGAAACGGCAGTCGGGTCGAAGCCCGATTCGGTGTCGGCCACCGCGGCGAGCAACGTCCACGGCACGCCGCAGGGACTGGCCGTCGCGGCCTGCTGGAAGACCACCAGCAGGTCGGGGGGGATCATGGAGGTCGCCAGTGACGACGGATCGTTGGCTACCGCGGCGGGTGCCCCGCCTACCAGGGCGCACACCGAGAATACGCAGGCGCCCAGGGCGGCGGCCAGGATCTTCACCGGGGCGCGGGTCACGAGCCGGCCTCGACTCCGGTGACCACCCAACTCCCACCCCTCTGACCACCGGCCGCACGACCTCCAGCTCCCGGGCGGTCCGGTGACAGGCCCAGGGTGACCCGCTCGGTCAGTGGTACCTGCAGGGGCGAGCCGGAATCGGAGATGACGGTGATCGTGCCGGTGACGATGACTGCGACTTGTCCGCCGGACTCGGCCAACAGTTGGCCCGGCGGGTCGAGCGCCACCGTGGTGCGGCGGTCCTCGTTGATCCACGCCACCGGCCATGGCACCCGACTCGGGACGAGCTGGGGAGCCAGCGTCATCTCGGTGGCGGTGTCGCCGGTGGGGTGGGAGGGATCGGTCGTGTCGATGGCGGTGACGAACTGCGTCGCCACCTGCCGTGCGGCCAGGTCTCGCGCCGGTGCCACGGTGACCCCGACGCGCGCGTCCGGCTGCGGTTCGAGGGGAATCGACGCCGGTGCGGGACCGGCAGCGGGCGAGTGGTGGGAAACCGCCGCGTCGACCACCCCGAAGACGATCAACCCGACCGACAGCCCGACGCCAACTCGAGACCACGTGCGTGCGCGCACCGCAGTGCCGCTCACGGCCGGCTCCGCATGGCCTGGTTGCTGTCGCACATGGACAGATCACGGGCGGACAGGACCGTCTGGACGATGGCCCCGTGGCTGCCGACCCGCCACAGCGCCCGGCCCCGGGGCAGTTTCGGGACGAGAAGGGTCTCGGACTCGGTCCAGTCCATGACGTCTCGCGAGGCCCGGGCCTCGCCGCCCGACAGGTTGAACGTCACCTTGGTCTCGGCCTCGGTCACGAAGCCTTTGGCCCGCTTGGCCGTCGCCGTCCCGTCGTCGGCCTGGGACGCCAGATCCGAGATTCGCTGGACGATGGTGACGAACTGGACCCCGTAGGCCCGGGACAGCTTCTGGGTCTCCTCGCCCCAGGCTACGAACCCGGCGTCTCGGATCGCTTTCCAGCACTCGTCGACCACGACGATTCGCTGCCGGTCCTTGGCCGCCACCACCTGGGCCAGCCACGCCCCGGCGCACACCAAGATGGCCGAGAACGCCGGCGACTGGAGCACGGCGGACAGGTCGATGACGACGCCTGGCCCGGACCAGTCCACCGAAGCCCGCGACTCCCCGTCGAACATGCCGGCCAGATCGCCCTCGACGAGGCGGTGCAGTCCCCGGGCCACCGACTTGGCATCTGCGGCCAGGTCGGCGATGGTCGTGTTGAGCTCGGCCGCCATGGCATCGGTGGGGCCCATGAGCAGATCCATCACATGACGCAGCGTCGGCACCCCACGGCCGGCGCGACGTTCGAGCTCCATCAGCGCGGCGGTCACGACCGAGCGCTCGTCGCTGGTGACGGGTCGTCCCAGCGCCGATTCGGCCAGTGCGACCACCACCCCGATGCGGCGGCCCCGCACGTCGTCGGACCCCGGACCGGTACGGTTCGGGCCGGCTTCGAGCGGGTTGAGCCGCAGAGGGCCGCCTGGCCGAAGTGCCAACACCGCCATGCCGTCACGGGCGGCCAGGTCGAGGTACTCGCCCTTCGGGTCCAAGATGGCCAGCCACTTCCCGGCCATGGCCTGGCGGTGCAGATACGCCTTCACGAAGGCGGACTTGCCGTACCCCTTGTTCCCCGACACCAACATGCACGGCGAGAGCAACGCCTCGGTGTCATACAGGCAGAACGGGTCGTAACAGAACATGGACTGGCCGAGGACCTCCTGACCGATGATCGGGCCCACCAGCGGCAGGCCGGCCTGGCACTGGAACGGGTAGGCGGAGGCCGAGTGGCGCGTCGTGACCGCCATGGGGGCGATCCGAAGCATCAGACCAACCCCCGAGAGAAGCGCAGGCGGCACAGCGGCAACGTCGCCGCCCATCCCTCATGTCCCCGGGCGTGCATCTCCCGAAGGTCCAGGTGGCACTCGACGGCCTTGCGTTGTGCCTGGCGCCACGCCCGGCCGGCCGTCTCCGCGTCGGGGCTCGAGACCATGACGAGGCCAGCGATTTTGTGCTGGCGAAACCCCCGGGTGAGCTCGCGCTCTCGGGACCGGGCCTCGTCGACCCGGCGTTCCTCCTCCTCGGTGGTGATGATCCCCTTCTCGTCGCGCTTGCGTTGGGCCATCCCCCCGGTGGTGCGGGCGTCGCGCACCTCGGCGAAGGCCTGCTCGGTGGAGACCGCCTCGAGGTGCATGGACACCGTCCGCACCGACCCGGCCATGGCGGTGGCCAACAGGGGGTACATCCACTCGCTGCCCACGTCGATCCGGGGCCAGGCGGCGATCTGGCCGACCCGGTGGACATAGCCGTCGGTCCGCAGCATGTCGTAGCCGACGTGGCGGGCCACGGGGCCGGCCTGGGAGAGCGGGATCGATTCTTCGCCCCACAGCGCCAAGCGCTCGAGGGCGGTCGGGTCCGCCCACTGCCGCAGCGTCGCCGCGATGCCCCGGCGCGAAAGGGGCTCGGGCCGCAGGCCGATGGACGTCAGGTGCTCGCACAGCTGGGCCAGCTCGCTGGCCGCCTCGGCCAGCGCGTCGGGTCCTGCTGACGCTTCGGTCTCGACCTGGGCTCCCAGGTACACGTCGTGGCGGATGGCGGCCGTGCCGATCGCCGATTGCAACGACCGGTAGTCGGCCCACTCCTCGGCGGACACCCCTCGCATCGCCGCCGTTGACCAGTCCGTTTGCACGGTGGAGGGTTGGGGCGTGGCCCGCTCGACCCACTGAAGCCGGCGAAGCCCCGGGCCGGCCGCCGCCATGGCTTTGAGCACCTCGCCCCACTGGAAGATCTGGGCCGACTGCTCGTCGGTCCCGGAGAAAACGAACCGGTCACCGCCCGACACCGCGATCACGGCGGTGAGGAGGTTCTGGCGCCCGATCCGCTCGGACAGCAGGCCCGCTTCGGCGCCGTCGCACGTCACCTCCACCCAGCGCAGCCGGCCCAACTCCGGGGGCAGCTGCTCGCACACCGCCCGACGGGTTCGTCGCCCCCGGACCCTCCGTCGCGGGGTCCGCCGGTTCTGTGGGTCATTCTCCGGACCGACGCCTGCCGCGACCGCTGCCGCCTGGCTGTGGTCGCCGGTCGTCGTGGCCCCCACGTTGATGGCGATGCTCAGCCACGTCGTCGGCGCCTCCCACCGAAGCCGGCCGTGCATGCGCAGCAACCCATACCGCAGGAGCGGCCCGACCATCGTCCGGACGCGGGTGCCCCGGTGCCGGCCGATCGGCACCTTCCCGATGGCGAACCAAAATCCCACGAGGACGGGGCCGAACGGGAAGGGCACCGGTATGCCGGCCAGGATCATCACGAATCCGATGGACAGTCCGGCGATCCCCGGGGCCAGTTGGCCGGCGGTCCGGCTGACCAGCTCGTAGCGCTTGGTAAGGACGCCGAAGTTGTAGAGCACCTCACCGTCAGGCACGAGGGTCACCCGCCGCACCCCGTACCGCGGACGGTCCGGCGCCGCCCGGGTCCTCGGGACCTGGCAACGGGGGCCGTCCCGACGACCCGCCGACGCCCGAGCCGGTCACGTGGCCGGTGACGGCCGGGCCGGCGGCGCCGCTCCGGGCACCTCTCTTGGAGCCAGGCGACCCGGCGGTCCCGGGCCCCGACGGCCCCGCACCCGACGGGCCGACGCCGTCCGCCCCGGCGCTTGCCGCACCGGTGGCCGCCTCCACCCCGGCCCGACCCGCAGCCGTGGCCGCACCGACCCCCACAGCGGCGACCACGCCCGCCGGTCCGCCCGCCGCCCCGGCTTGGCGGACGATCGCCTGCTCGCCGCCCCCGGAGCGGCCCATCATCCGGCTCGTGCCGGCGATTCGGCTCCCCATATACGTCATCCGGCCCGGGCCGCCGATCTGGGACGCGGCCGCCGCCGCGTGCTCGGTGGCGGCCGGCACGTGTCTGAGCGCCATGGGCAGGGCGAGGGATCCGAGGAGCAGGAACGCGACCGATAAGAACAGCGTCGTCATGTCCGCCCCCACCGAACTCGTCACCGACAGCTGACTGTTCTTCAGGTCGGCGGCGGCCAGGACCATCAGCATGGTGATCACCAGCTGGGCCAGGATGGTGGCCACGATCAGGTCCACCAGCCGCTTGATCCAATGGGTCGTCCCACCCCAGTACAGGCCGCACAGGGCGAGGGGGACGGCCAGCACCTCCAGGTAGAGGAGCGCCCCGCGCAGGGCGAGGACGAACCAGATCACGAGTGCAGCCAGGCCGGCCAGTGCCACGATCAGCGCCGCGGCCAGTCCTGGCAGAGCGCCACCCGTAACCACGGTGGCCGACACGGCGAAGTCCGACAGGCGGGCGAGTCCCTGGCCGAACCCCTGGTTGCCGCCGATGGCGGCGTCGACCAGCAGGCCACAGCAGCCGTTCACCAGCGTGAGGACCCCGGCGGTCACCGGCAGCGCCACCGCGGTGCCCACGGCCATGGCCACGGGGGCACCCAGACCTCGCTTCAGCACCGAGGTCAGGTCCCCCCGGAGGGCCGCCGTGCCGACACCTATAAACAGGATCGGGACCGACAGCCACGCGACCACCGCCAGCATCGCCCGCCATGGTCCGGCGAACCAGGAGTCGAAGTCCGGGGTCGTCGTGGAGGCCATGGCGTGGACCACGCCGCCGATGGCCCAGCTGGCAAAGCCCCCGATCCCCTCGGAGATGGCGTGTCCGAACCAGCCCACGATGTCTTGGCCGATCCCGCCCAGCGGGTCCAATAGCGAGGCGAGCACGTCAGCTCACCGAGGAGCCGAAGTTAAAGGCCCAGGTGATGAGGAAGGCACCCGCCCCGATGATCACGGCCCCGGCGACGGCGGCCAGGATCTTGTGTTGGGAGATCGACGTGCGGTTGATCGACCCGTTCTGTACCCCCCACCACAGACCGGCCCCGCCGACGATCAGCCCGAGCAGGCAGGCGTAGACGGCCCACTGCTCGATGCCGCCTAGGAACGACGTGATCTGGGACGAACCGGGCAACGAGTTGTTGGGGGAAATGTTGAAGTTGGTGCCGGCGAACTGGGCTGCAAGTCTCGTGCCGAGCGGTTGAGGGATCACAGGACCTCCTGGGTTCCGCGCCGGGCCGTGTGCCCCGGACGTCACCCAGCATCCAGATGGACGTCACCCCCAACGTCACCCTCAACGTCAGCCCGAGAAAGAGCTCCCCGACCAGGGATTACGTCAGGGGACTCGCACGTCACCCTGATGTCGAACCGGTGTGGCCGCCATCTCGAAGAACGTCACCCCCCCGTTCCCCTGCGCCGCTCAGGGCTGCAACACCCCTCCTCTACCATCAGGAAAATGGCCGCAACTGTCGCTTCAGCTACTCCACGGCCACCCGTCTCGCGGCGGTAGAGGGCGAGGGATTCAAGGGCCATGGCCAAACGACGAACCAAGAGTCAAGAAACCGGAACTAGGGCGGAGGCTCTCGTCGCCAAGTTGGTTGCGGATATGGGCCACATCTGGCGGAAGAAGTCCGAGGACTTTGGCATTGACGGCGAGATAGAGATCGTCGACCGGAACAGCAGTCCCACGGGCAAGATCATCGCGGTGCAAGTAAAGGGAACGGCAGCGGCCACCCTCCCCAGTGAAGACAGTGATTCTTTCGCCTACACCTGCAAAGCCGATGACCTCGACTACTGGCTGAGCAGCACTCAACCTGTTCTCCTGGTCGTTGTGAGCGTTAACCGGGAGCGAGCATGGTGGAAGCGACTGGACGAGTGGTTCTCCGCTCCGGCTCGCCGCCGGACCCGGCAGATCACCTTTGACAAAGTGGATGACCTGTTCGGACGCGGCTCTTCACAGCAGGTTGCTGCCGCAGCAACACCTCTTGTCGAGCCTCTTCCTCTCGTTCGGGCTTCCGAGACCCTGACCACGAACCTCTTGACGGTGAGCCACATAGCGCCGGAGATCTACTGGGCCCCTACTGACGTGACCGACCGCACCGAAGCGTGGGCAGAGATGAAACGACACGGGTGTTACGAGGGCGGATTTCACTTGGCCCAAGGTCGTATTTACTCCCTGGGTTCAGCTCCCGCAGCCCTAAGACCCCTCTACGGAGCAGAACCAGTCTCTCTTCCGACGGCGCAGTGGTCCGAATCCGAGGACCCGGATACTCAGCGTAGATTCGTGGCTCTCCTGAACGCCACGCTGCGGGCGGTGCATCACGAAGAGCTTCGGTATCACCACGAGCGTGGCTACGTCTACCACTTGCCGACCTCCGATCTCGTGGGAAAGAAAGTCAAGGGAAAGGTGGGAAGTGGTCGCACGGTCTTCCAGGTGTATCGGACACAAGACGATCGCAACATGGTCAAGTACTGCCGCCACTATGCCGCCTGGCTCAACTTCCGCCAATGGGACGGGGAGTGGTACCTCGAGATCTCTCCGACCTACCACTTCACGAGGGACGGTGAGCGGGAGTCCCTCTACGCTTCGGAGTACACAGCCGGCATCAAGCGCCTGGAGCGCAACCCAGCGGTCCGAGGGCTCACCGCCAACTGGGCCGAGTTCCTCAAGCAGCACCAAGTCGACACGCTCTTTGAGTCGGCTGATCGCCGGATCGAATTCGGCGAACTGCTCTCCGTGACCGTCGACGCTTCGATCGACGAAAAGGCGTGGATACTCCCCAGAGAGGAAGCTGATGGTGACGAATCGTTCAGCCTCCTGAGTTCAGTGGAAGCGATGCCGTGAGAGCGCGGGTTCTCGATGAGCCGGAGCTGGAATTTCGCGCCTCCAATCGGCATATCGATCCACGATTCGGGATCACACAGTTCGGACCAGCGGATGCCGACACGTCCACGGCCCCTCGGCGCCTCACTGTCGGTATCGTCGGACCGGCCGGTGCTGCGGACGGGCTGCGTCGGTGGCTCGATCAGTGCGCCGAAGAAATTTTGCGAAAGCAGCCCAAGCTGGGCCAAGAGAATCTGTTTATCACTTTCCCGGGTTTCAATTCCGACGCTGGTTTCTTCGCTGAGCTGGTCCACGACGACTCTCTTGTGCGCCAGATCCCCGACAAGGAGATGCGGCAACTTGTTGGTGGTGCCGACGTGGCAGGCGTCGAGAGAACGGCTGCGGCGTACGCGGCCGAAGCCCGATCCCTATCCGAGGCGGGACGTTGCGACCTCATCTTCGTCGTCCGGCCCGATGAGCTTGACGGTGGGATCGAGGTGAGTTCCGACGCCGAAGAAGGAGACGGCGAGCGTGAAGAGGAAAGGCCCGAGTCCCACCAGGACGTGGGCTCTACGTTTCACGACATCGTCAAGGCTCGTTGTCTTGGTCTGAGCTGCCCGATCCAGGTGATCCGCCGGGAGACGTGGACGGGCAAACGAACCGCTGGCAACAAGCGGGATTGGCCCCTCCAAGACGAGGCATCTCGGGCCTGGAACCTCTTCACAGCCCTGTACTACAAGGCGGGCGGTACACCCTGGCGGCTCCCCCGGGCGAGCACTGACCTGGCCTCGTGTTTTGTGGGCGTGAGTTTCTTCAAGGCGCTCGATCAGTCATCACTTGACACGGCAGTGGCCCAGGTATTTAACGAGCGGGGAGACGGGGTAGTTGTCCGAGGCGGCCAGGCGTCAATCTCCAAGAACGACCGCCAACCCCACTTGGGGGTAGACGACGCCAAGAACCTGATAGTGGATGCGCTCAACGAGTACAGGATGGTTCACGGCAACCTTCCGGCTCGGGTAGTCCTCCACAAGACTTCCGCCTTCGACAAGGCGGAGACCGAAGGGTTCAATGCGGCGGCGAATGAGAAGGACGTGAGTCAGCTCGAACTCATCTGGGTGCAGAACCACGTAGGTCCTCGCTTGTTTCGCTCGGGTCAGCTCCCACCGCTCCGGGGAACGATCCTGGAACTCCAAGCGGATGCCCTGCTCCTCTACACCAGAGGGTCAATTCCGTTCTTCCGCACATACCCCGGCCTCTACGTTCCTTCACCGATCCTCCTTCGTTCATCTGGCGGCATCGACATGGAGAAGGCGGCGGTGGAAGTGCTGGCGCTCTCGAAGATGAACTGGAATAACGCCCAACTGGACGAGCGGGAACCGTTGACGGTCCGAACAGCTAGACGAGTCGGCTTGATTCTGAGGCACGTGCGGTCAGATGAGCCTTTCGCAAAGAGATATGCCTTCTACATGTGAACCCTCTAAACCGGGACGATGAAGGGCAAATGGTTGTCCGGAGGAAAGGACTATATATAGCGTCACCTATTCCGTGTCATGGTCGACCCCTAGGTCGAGCTGCTCGGCTTGTGCGAACTCCCTGACTCTCAGTTGGACTGCTCGACTGACGTGATATTCCTCGATTTCCATGGCCGCGAGGCTCCCAAATGGGTCATTGATTGCACGGACGAATGGCTTAGCGTGCCCGAGATCCGCTCGTAGATTCCCGACCAGGTAAAGCCAGAACTTCTCTCGAATGTGGCTGGCACGCGCGCTCTTCCACTCGTTCCAGCTCATCGTTTGGACGCGGGCATCCACACCTGACGACTTCAGTTCGATGAGCCGATCGGGCTTTCCTGACGCAATAGAGAGGATGTCGAAACCTGGGAAGAGACGGCTGATGCCACGCGCTTCCAGCTCACCGATAGCGTTCTTAACCACCGGGCTGACTTCCTCTGCTTGCCGGATGGCCTCAGGACTGTGGACGTCCACGACAAGCGAATCGCCGTCAACCGGCCCCACGTCGGTTCGCACAATCTCAGCGGAGAGGAGCCCCTGCCGACGGAGTCGACGAACCTCGTATCCCATGGCGACTCGCATGCCAAGGAGGTCGAGCGCTGCGAGGTCCGTGCCGGCGGCGGCTCGTCTCGACTGTCCCGACTTCCTGTCGCCGTGGGCGGTCTTACGGGGACCGTCGGGGTTACCTGCGCCACCACCTTCACCAAAGACCAGGAAGGGTTCACCATCGATGGTCAGATCCTCGAACCGAAAGAGAGGGACAGGGGGCGGAGCGGGACTTGTGCTGGTAGGCGGTCGAGCAGCCACCTCCCCTGAATCCGTGTCTGCCTCTGGTGCGGGCGTGGGAGCCACGCCATCGCTGGACGAAGCGAAGTCTTCATCTGGATGAGTGTCGGCGAGCTCGTCTGCTATCTCGGCGACGAACCCAGATGCGCCTGCAATATCAAGTAGGCGCTCCCTCTGACCGTGATCGCTCTGGATGAAGGCGAGAAATGTCTCGACGAGATTCACTCCGAGTGCATCGGCAAGTGCCATAGCCACTCCTTGAGCGGCTTCAGCGATAGGAGGCCAGGGAGGGCCGTCCCACACAACGAAGGCCTGTAAGGGCTCATCGCGTATCGAGGGTCTCACGAAGTAAGGGCGGGCCGCCAGATTGTCGAGGTTGACGCCATCGAGTGTGCATGTCATGCGTAGCTCATCAACTGGCTCAAGTCTCTCGGCGAACTCGATCAAAATGCGCTTGTCCTTGAGTTCAGTGCGCTCGACCCGGATCCTTGCAAGCAGCGTTGGCACGAGGTCGAATAGCCCACGCCGTAGCTCGGCAAGTTCATCATCGTTCAATGGCGATTCCCCAGGAGCTGGGTGCCACTCGAGGACCTCTTCTAGGACCCGCACTCCGAAGAGCCGAGTGAGCGGCGCCGTAGCGCCGGGCTCTGCCTCGAGGACGAAGGTTGGAACAACCCCCGCAACGCCGCTGCGCTCTCGGATCCCGGGTGTCGCGGCATACAGCACATTACCGGCGGGTAGAAAGCGAAGACCGCCGGGCGCGTCGGCCAAGAGAGGCACATCGGCGAGAGCGGCGTCGGTGTTCCCCGACGCCGATCGTCCACTGAGGAGCTCGAATATCTGGCGATACACGGGCTTGATCACCGTCCGCAACTGCGTCGCGTCGATCCTGTCGCCATCAGGCTCTCCGAACAGCAGCTCGAGTTGCTGACACATCAGGCGGGCATCCTCGACCCCGAAGGTCGACGGCGAGAGGTCCCCGCGGATGCCGAGACGCTCGGAGAGCACGCGGAGGCTGTGGGCGGGGAGCCCGGCTTCGACATCGAGGATCGGGAGGAGCTGGCCCGACGATCGACCCCTGCGACCAAAGCGGCGCTCGATCTCCACGGAAGGTTGCCACGTCACCTCGGGTCGTCGCGGTCCGTGAGTGGTCGGGCAGAAGCCGCGAGTGCGTAGACGGAAAAGCCAAAGGTTATCTCCCGCATTATGGAGCTCCTCGGGCAGGGCACGTTGCGGTTTCGTCCGAGCGCTGGGCCATTTGTCCTCGTCCACGAGGGCGACCTGCGCCTCGGCGAATCCTGCGTACCAAGTCCAATGACGCGCGAGATGTGCAAAGAGCCGCCGCCCGATCGACGTGGAGGCGTCACGCTCAGCGGCCTCGATCAATGGAAGTATCCCGTCGAGATCGTGCACGTCGTACAGATAGGGAACCACGGAATCGACATCGGGACGCGCCGCCAGCCATCGCTGTAGTTGATCGCGATATGCAGTCCAGGTCGGGCCGAGTTGCCGGAAGGCGCGGCCCTGCGGTTGTACAAGCCCCTTCGTCGTCAGCCAACCAGTGGCGTCATCCTCGACATCGTGGAAGTGAACCGGCCGTAGCGCCCGGTTGACGCCGATCCAGGACAAGAACGCGATCCAGCGATCGCGCTCGTTCGTCTCAATCGCTTGGTCGGTATCCTCTTCGAGTCCGACCTCGTCGTCTTCATCGTCCGTCGATGAAGGCGAGATACCCAGATCCCCCAGCGTGCCAAGGAACTGCTCAGGAGGTGCGAGGTAGGCGAACTCCAGTAACGCGGATGCTGGATCATTTTCAGGCACGGGCTCAGCCAGGTGTTCTACCGAATCATCGCTGATCCAGTCTGAACCGAAGTACACGCGGTAGGCGGGAAGCCATCGTTCCTCACCCTTCGGTCCGCGGCAGGGGACTGGTAAACGACTGAGATTGAACAAGGCCCGATCGCTCTGCAGCCGCTGATAACGAAGAGGCCGGTCGGGCTTGGCATACGACCCGGCAAGTTGACAAATGGCGGCAAGCGTTCGAACGTCTTGCAGTGCTTCGAGAAGCGCATTCGCATCGCTGTCGGGATTGAGGACCAGCGCAGGGAGAACGGCTGCCTGCATGACCTGTTCGAATCGAAACTCCTTTATCTCGAACAAGGCGGCCCAGGCCTTCATCCGGTCATCGAGGAGCGCGGTTCGCTCTTTTGGTAGAAGAGCACCCCAACAGATCGAGTGGCATATGAACCGGAGGCCGTGCAGCGGTAGATCGTGGCGAGCAGACCGAGGCGGATAGAAAGCCGTCTCGACTCCTAGTGCGACCCGCTCGACAGTCCTGTCTTCTGCCCTGTGCACGGGGAATAGGGGCTCCGTCCGGGCCCGCGCCTCGAGAGCCCCCCGCTGCTCGGGGCTGGCGCGCTCCCAGAGCAATGTACATAGCTCCAACAACGGATCGATCTCGAAGCCACCGGAGTCGTCGTCAACTAGGCAAGACCGATACGGATCGTGCTCGGTAGCAAGGACGCCGATGCTCTCTGCTGGATCGAGCTCCGTCGATCCGTGGTCGGCCGAGATCCGAGCCCATCTACCAGTGCAGAAGGGAGCGGATGGAAAGCGACGACCTTGCCACGCGGGATCTTGAACGAGTAGCTCACGAAAGCGACTGCCTTCGTCGGCGAGGATAGACGCCGGCAGGACCGCTTCGGCGAGGGTGAGGATGGAGCCGAGCTCCGTCGGAAGCAGCGGCTCGTCTACCAGCTCCTCAACAAGGCTCTCGTGGAGAAGCTCGGCTGCGCGACCAGCGATGCCGGGTCCATCGGGCCCTCGATCCAATGCGGCCAGCACAGCCTCGGGACCGGTCTCTTTGAGCACGGGCAATAGCTGCTCACGCACGAGCCGCGCCGCTTGTCGAATGAGATGCGCGTTGTAGTCGCCTCTATCGGACGACACTCTCACCTGCTGTCTCGAAAGGTCAGTCGTGAAGGCTCCGTTCACCAGGAGTGGATACGGGCAAGCCTCGGCAGTCGGAAGGAACACATGAAATCGACGCCACGCACTCGGTAGGTCGTTCACTGGATTGGGAAGGAGAGTGGCCACAGATACTTCGGTTAGCCCCACTCCCTCCCAGGCCGGGCCAGAAAGACCGACCCGATGGTCGCCGATCTCGACGTCCGCGTCGTGAGCAAGAAGACAAGTCACCGATTGGCCGTCGTCTCCGTCAACGGTGACTCTGTAGAGGCCCGTCTGGATGAGGCCAGGTGCTGCTTTCCACTGTCCGTCGTGAAGCCACTCCCGGTCGACGCGCCATGAGCGCGTTTCCTCCCGATCTCGCTGGTTGATGACCATGTCGACCCGTTCCAGATGTTTGAGAAACAGCACCGTTGTGAGGGGAAGGCCGAGCAACAGGTCTGCCAGAGCGGCCTGCTTGTCGTGACCCAACTCTGGGCTAAACGGGAACCGGAATGCCGTGTTGAAGCCGGCACGTTCGAATGCCACCCATTGGGATGGTTCATCGACTAATCGAGATGGAAAGCGCATCGCGGGCAGGACGCGTGGCTTCGGTGAATCAACCGTGCGCCAAAGTGCGTCCACGTGAGGTCGCGCATGTGCCGCCCCTAGTTCGAAGGAGTAGGTCCGCGAATGAACCTCAGGTGCGGCGGTGATCTCGAGCACCGATTTGAACCCAAGACCCTTATGGCCAATTGAAGCGCGGCGAGTTCCGCGTGAGTCAACCTTGGAGCTAGCTCCAAGTCCACAGAGACCCTGGACGTCCTCGTCTGTCAGCGAGCGCCCAGAGTTGGCGATCCACAGGTCGTGATCCGTAACAAGAAATGACACTCGGTCCTCTTCCGAGCCCCCGCCGGCCATGGCGTCATCCGCGTTCTGGAGAAGCTCATAGACGAGGCGACCACGGTAGTCACTGGCAACCTGGGCCTCCTGGCTCACATCCTCTTGGAGGCGCGACGGAGCGGCTCGGTATACGCCCAGGTTCTGTTCGACGATGCGATCAAGGACATCGGCTGCCATCGAAGAGCTCTCTACCTGCGCCAGCGGTACACGCCGTGGTCAAGCCGGTCAAAATCACAGTAGGTCGTCCCGTGGTTATCGGGTGAACTGGCACACATCCGCGAGGCAATGTGGGTTCGAATTGTCGAGTCCGCCAGATTGGTTCGTCGATGCCGAAGTTCTGAGATCACCTCCGCGATTGTGAATGATCGCTTACCTCCATCCGTGATCGAGTCGACTGCACCGAGAATCTGCTCGCGGGCCGTTTCTGCCATGACCACTCCTACTAGCTCTGTTCCCACAGTGAGGCTACCGGCCCGGTGTGACGCCGGGTGGCGCCAGGCAATCTCGACCCGTCCTCCACCTCGAAGCCGCTCTGCCCATTTCGTGGGTCATCGCTTTGCGGGCAATCTGACCCGGCGGCGACCTCAGCGGGGAAACCGCTGGACACGCCTGAACTACTCTCCGTCTATGGCAGTACCAAGTCCGCCTCCGCAGGTATGTCCGCTCTGCGGTCATGACGACGACGTGAACGTGGTACCGAGCGGCAGCGACACCGAGTGGCTGTTCGCCTGCACAAATCACGCCCCTCCATACAACTGGGCTGTCCCGCATGAGGTGCACCACACTGGGCGCGAAGGTATTACGGCCGAGCTTGGCCTCTACGACGACCTTCTCCTCTGCATCGAGGCGGGGGACCCGTGGGTGGAACACGGAATTGTGGAGTATCGCTACAGACAGCTGCGCCCTGCGATCTACGTCCACGAACTAGTGGCGCGCTTTGGCCACCGGGCACAAGGTCCTCGGCATTTCTCGGCCTCGGCACTGATTGCCAAGGCGCTCGGCCAACTGCGCAATGAAGGACTTCTGGCCTGGCAGTATGCGCAGGCCACAGGCTTCTGGGACTACAACGGCACTATCTCCTATTGGGCGACCGTGCCTCCTCCGCCAGAGGACCAGCGGCTCACGTGGGAGATCTTCGCTGTCGCCAACCACCTTGATCCTCGAACGTGGGTCATCGAGGAGTGATCTCCGCGGCGTAACGCAACAACGATCGCCTACCATCCGCTTCGTGGACCTCGGCGTCAGGTGGGTGCGCTACGGACGACCGGCTGGCGAGGCGTTGCGGGCCGAGATCAGTGCAGCCAAGGGTGACAAGCCGCTGACGCCGGTGAGCGTCGTCGTGCCCTCGAATTACGTAGGCGTGGCCACTCGCCGAATGTTGGCCTCGGGCGCGCTCGGGCCCGTGTGTAATCGGGGAACCGGCATCGCTGCGGTCTCCTTCGCGACCGTGTATCGCATGGCCGAACTCCTCGGGTCGGCTCGCCTAGCCGGCAGCGGTCGCCGGCCGGTTTCCACGCCGGTCATCGCCGCCGCCCTTCGAGGTGCCCTAGCCCGGCAACCGGGGATATTCGCCCCCGTGGCCGACCATGCCGCCACCGAAACTGCCCTGATCGCCGCCTACCGGGAGCTGCGCGATCTCTCCGACGGGGCACTCGACGCCCTGGCTAACGGGAGCGATCGGGCTGCCGATGTCGTGCGTCTCCATCGAACGGCCCATGCCAGTCTCGAGGTCGAGTTCTACGACGAAGAGGACTTGCTCGACGCTGCCGTTGACGTATTGCGCGCCGACGAGGGCGCTGGGCTGCGTCTGGGTGCCGTCATCGTCTACCTGCCGGAACGGCTGTCGCGCCACGGGGGCCGACTTCTGGGTGCCATCGCCGCCGCGAGCGCGCTTGTTGTGTTGGCTGGGACCACCGGCGACCCCCGAGCCGACGTCGAGGTCGACCGCTCGGTTCGCCGGATCGACACCCCGGCCACCGACAGGCACCCCGGTGACGACGACCCCATGGCGGTTGTCGATATCGACCGGACCCATATCATCACCGTTTCCGACTGCGATGAAGAGGTTCGAGCAGCGGTGCGCTCCATCGTCGATGCGGCCCGAGCCGGGACGCCGCTCGATCGCATGGCCATCTTGCACGCGAGTCCCGAGCCCTATGCCCGGCTAGCGCACGAGCAGCTGGCGGCAGCCGGCATCGCTCTGAACGGGGCGGCGGTCATGCCTCTCACGGCTCGGGTCGTGGGGCGCACCTTGCTCGGCCTCCTGGCCCTGCCCAACGGTGGATTTCGGCGTGAAGACGTCTTCGCCTGGTTGGCCGGTGCTCGACTGAACCATGCCGGACGCCCGATTCCCGCCACCACGTGGGAGCGACTCTCGCGCGATGCCGGTGTCGTGGCCGGGCGCAACGCATGGGACCAGTTGTTGGCCAGCTTCGCCGAGGCCCGAGACGCCAAGGCGGAACTTGCCGAAGCGGATCCTGAGGCCCCATCGTGGCGGGCCGAGAGCCTGCGCACCGACGCCGCCCGTGCCCGAGCGCTGCGCGACTTCGTGCTGGGCTTGATCGATGACGTCGGCCGAGCCGCCGACCAGCCCCGATCATGGGGGGAGCGGGTCGCTTGGGCCCGTCGCCACCTGAGGGACCTGTTTGGCGACGAGCGCCGACGGGTCACCTGGCCGATCGCAGAACAGAAAGCAGCAGAAAGGGTCGATCGGGCCCTGGATCGCCTGGCATGTCTGGACGCCATCGAGGAGTCGGTTGACCTCGATGTGTTCACCCGGTCCTTGGAGCTCGAACTCGAGGCCGACCTCGGACGGGTGGGCCGTATGGGGGAGGGGGTGCTGGTCGGCTCCGTGAGCATGGGCGTAGGGCTCGACTTGGACCTGGTCGCGGTGCTCGGCCTGGCCGAGGGCCTGTTTCCCTCACCGACCCATGACGATTCCCTGCTCCCGGATCACGAACGCGTGTCCACGGGCGATGAACTACCACTGCGCTCCCAACGCGTGGAGCGCCAGCACCGCCAGCTCCTGGCCGCCCTGGCCGGTGCGTCACATCAATTGTTGTGTGTGCCGCGCGGTGACTTGCGCCGCAACATCGAACGAGTCCCATCCCGCTGGGTTCTGCAGATCGCCAGCGCCATCGCCGGCGAGCGGTGGTGGTCCGACGAACTTCTCAGCGCCAAGCGGGACTGGGTCACCCACGTGGCTTCGTTCGACGCGGGCATCCGACATATGCAGTTTCCCGCCAGCGAGCAAGAGCACCGGCTGCGCTCCCTCATGGCGCAAGGGTCGACCCGGCTATCTCTTTCGGTGCTGACCGCTGCCGGCGATAGGCCGTTGGCTGTCGGAGCCGAGGTCGTCTTTGCCCGGCGCAGCGATCGCTTCACCCGTTTCGATGGCAACTTGAGGGGCCTGCACCTGCCCTCGCCGGCCGAGCGGGTCACCTCGGCCACCCGGTTGGAGGGGTGGGCATCATGCCCGTTTGCCTATCTCTTGCGTGACATCCTGGGCATCGACGAGGTCGAGAACCCCGAAGATGAGCTCCAGATCACCCCGCGCGACAAGGGATCGCTTGTCCACCAGGCCTTAGAGGACTTCATCGACGAGGTACTCAAGCGCCCCCCATCCGCTCAGCCTGGCCCGAGCGATCCCTGGTCGGCTTCCGACCGGGTCCGCATGGTGGAGATCGCTGAGGAGGTGTGTGATGCCTACGAGGCTCGGGGTCTCACCGGCCGGCCCATCTTCTGGCGCCAGGACAAGAAACGAATCGTCGCCGACCTGCTGCGGTTCCTCCAGGCCGACACGGCGCACCGCATGGCCCACGGCACTCGTCCCCTGGCGGCCGAGCTGGCCTTCGGCCTCCCACGCGCTGGGCTCGGCACCGTCGCCCTCGACCTACCCGACGGGCGCAGCGTCAACTTCCGGGGCAAGGCCGATCGGGTCGATGTCGCCACCGACACCACCCTTCACGTTGTCGACTACAAGACGGGCAAAGCCGACGGCTACAAGGACCTGAGCGAGGATAACCCCGACTCCCAGGGACGGCACCTCCAGTTGGCGGTCTACGGGCAGGCCGCCCGCCTACTCCAAGGCGACCCCGATGTCGCGGTTCAAGCCGAGTACTGGTTCGTCTCGACCCGGGGCCGCTTCGATCGGGTCGGCTACTCGGTCACGCCCGCAGTCCTTGCCCACGTTGGGGAGACCGTCGGCGCCATGGTTGCCGGGATCGAGGCCGGAGTCTTCCCCCATCACCCCACGGCTTCGAGCACCACGCCTTGGGTCGAGTGCCCCTTCTGCGATCCCGACGCCATGGGCGTGACAGAGCTTCGCCGCCACTACGACGGCAAGCAAAGTGACCCGGCTATGGCCGCGTTCGTGAATCTCGTCCGCCCGCTCGAAGAAGTCACCGACGATATCGAGACCGAGCTGCTCCCCGATGCCTGATCAGACCCCTAACGTCGATCAGGCTCCGGCTCCCGATCAGGTGGCGCGCGATCGGATCACCGACGACCTCGATACCACCCTGTTCGTCGAAGCCGGAGCGGGGTCCGGGAAGACCTCTGCCCTCGTCAAGCGGGTGCTGGCCCTAGTCATCGGTGGACATGTCGAGCTCCGCCGCATCGCCGCCATCACCTTTACGGAGAAGGCCGGGGCCGAACTACGCGATCGCATACGAGCCGCACTCGAGCGGGCGGCGGAATCGGATCCGGACAGCAACGTCGGAGCGCGCTGCCAGGTGGCATTGGACCAGCTCGATGGGGCCGCCATCGGCACGCTGCACTCGTTCGCCCAGCGCCTGCTCACTGAACACCCCGTCGAGGCCGGCCTCCCGCCCCGGGTCGAGGTACTCGACGAGGTCAGCTCGGCCGTGGCCTTCGAAGCCCGCTGGTCGTCGTTTCGCGACCAACTCTTGGCCGACCCCGCGCTTGAACGGACGGTCCTGCTGTTGCTCGCCTCGGGCGTGAAGCCCGAAGCCCTGCGGGCGTTGGCCAAGGCGTTTGATGATAACTGGGACCTCGTCCAAGAGCGGGTGCCTGACACCGAGCCTGAACCCCCGGCGGTGGGCGAGTTATTTCGCTCTGCCTTCGTGGTCATCAACGACGTTTGCGCCGAGCCGTGTCGTGACCCAGCCGACAAGTTGCGCATCCGCCTGGACGAAATCGCCAACCGTATGTCCGAGCTGGCCAACATCGATGATGAACTGGATTTGCTTGAAGCCCTGGGGCCACAGGCCAATCCGAAGTTGCCGAGCTTCAGGATTGGTCGCACCGGGAGACCGGCCTCCTGGGACTGTGACCTGGTCGACCTGCGGGCCCGCATCTCAGAAGCCGGTGGGGGACTGGTGGGCGTCGTCGCCGACGTCTCTGACGCCTGCGCCCGCCGACTGGGTAGCGTCATCCGTCAGTTCACCCTGTCCGCCGCCGGAGCTCGCCAGCGTGCCGGCCAGCTGGAGTTTCACGATCTCTTGGTCCTCGCCCGGGCCCTGTTGCGCGACTCTGCCCACGGGCCGGCGGTGCGAGCCATGCTGCACGAGCGCTACGACCGGTTGCTCCTCGACGAATTCCAAGACACCGACCCGATCCAGATCGAACTGGCCGTTCGCATCGCTGCTGCCGACCCGCGAAGCGATCAAGCTGGCAGAGCGCCGTGGGACGAGATCGCGGTCGCGCCAGGTCACCTGTTTGTCGTCGGCGACCCCAAGCAGTCGATCTACCGATTCCGTCGGGCCGACATCTCCACGTTCATGAGAGCGGCCGAGCGCTTCGGCGCCGACGGCGCTGGTGCGGTCGAACTGACAGCCAACTTCCGAACCGCCGAGCCCATCATTGACTGGGTCAATGACACCTTCGCCGCACTCATGGGCGAGGGCGACGAGGTCGAGGTCCCGGTCCCGTCTCAGCCCCGGTACTTGGGCTTGGAGCCGACCCGACCGACGCCCCCTTCGGGGCCACCGCTCGCGGTTCTCGGGCGCCACGAGCACCCCAAGGGCACCTTGGCGGAAGATCTACGTATTGCTGAAGCGGGCGAGGTCGCCGCCACCGTGACCCGGGCCATCGACGAGGGCTGGGACGTATGCGACAAGCGGGGCAACTGGCGACCAGCCCGGCTCGGCGACATCACCGTGTTGGTGCCCGCCCGGACGTCGTTGCCGTTCCTCGAAGACGCTTTCGACGAGGCTGGTATCGCCTTTCGGGCCGAGACCAGTTCGCTGGTCTATGCCAGCCGGGCAGTGCGCGACCTCCTCATGGTTCTCCGAGCCGTCGACGATCCGACCAATTACCTCCACATCGCCTCCGCCTTGCGCACTCCACTCCTAGCGTGCGGTGACGACGATCTGTTCAGATTCAAGTCGGAGCGCAAGGGACGCTGGAGCTACCTCGCCGACCAGCCTGACACCGTCCCACCTGATGATCCCGTCCGGGCCGGTCTCGCGTACCTGCGCTCGCTTTATGACGAGCGCACCTGGTTGGCCCCGTCCGAACTGCTGGGACGCATTGCTCGGGATCGCCGGGCCTTGGAGCTCGGCTTCGCCGAGGGCCGACCCCGGGACGTATGGCGGCGACTTCGCTTCGTCATCGACCAGGCTCGAGCCTGGAGCGAGGCCACCGGCGGGAATCTGCGCCAGTACTTGCGCTGGGTGACCTTGCAGACCTCCGAGGGAGCGAGGGTGCCCGAGGCGATCCTGCCCGAGAGCGACGACGATGCCGTGCGCATTCTGACCATCCACGGCGCTAAGGGCCTCGAGTTTCCAATCACGATCGTCTCGGGCATGTCGACCGCACCGTCGGGCCGGCCTGCACCAGCCGAAGTGGCGTTTCCCCCCACTGGCGGCGTCGGGTACAAGTTCGGCAACAAGGTGACGACGGCCGAGTATGTGGATTGGGCTCCGATCGATGAGCAGATGGGGCTTCACGAACGCATCCGCTTGTTATATGTGGCCTGCACGCGAGCACGCGACCACCTAATCGTGTCGTTGCACCGCAAGGTTCGCGCCAATCCACCTGCGTCCAAGTCGCGTACCAACGCTGAGCTGCTCTTAAGCGGGATGGGTGGCCTCGTGGACGAACTACCCGACGGTGCGCAGACCAAGGACATCCTTCGTCCCGTCGTTGTTGCGCCCCCTGCGCCGCCGCTCCCAATGCAAGAATGGGAGGCCGCGCGATCAAGTGCCCTTCGCCGAGCAGCGCGCCCCACGACCGTGGCCGCCACCGCCCTGACCGATGAGGGCGCCCCCGATAGTGAAGGAGAGCCAGACCCAGGCTTGCGGAAGCGCCCACGGGACCTCGACCTCCCGCCATGGCTCAAGGGCCGCTATGGCACAGCGGTTGGGCGAGCGGTCCACGGTGTGCTCCAGACCATCGAACTGGCGACCGGGGCCGGTCTCGATGACGCCATCACCACCCAGTGCGAGGCGGAGGCGGTCCCAGATCGCGTCGACGAGGTGCGTATCCTTGTCCTCGAGGCTCTCGGCTCTCCGTCGGTGCTGGAAGCCGCCGCCTCGCCGCATTGGCGAGAGATCTACGCCTGTACCCCCGTCGACGGACGACTTCTCGAGGGGTATATCGACCTCTTGTATCGAGGTACCGATGGTCTCGTCGTCGTGGACTACAAGACGGCGGCAACCTCTGACCCCGATGACCTCGATCGTCGGGTCGAGGGCTATCGGATCCAAGGTGCCTCGTATGCGCTCACGATCGGCGCCTCGACCGCTGAGCCTGTTGCGAGAGTGACCTTCCTCTTTCTCACCCCCAACGGAGCCATCGAACGACATCTGTCTGACCTCCAGGAGAGCGTGGTCAGTGTTCAGCGCCTCGTCACCGCTGGAGAGGAGATCGTCACCACCTAACCCGGATCTTTCGTCTGGCCCTGAGTCGGTCGGTCGCGAGTCCGCGTAAAAGGCCTCCTCAACTGCGAGAACGTTTGTCGCTGAACACACATTCGGTCGTTAGACCTGACGGCCACGTTCGAGTTTGAGTTTCTTACGTTCGAGGGCGGATTGGAGAACATCCGGAATCCCTCCATCCTCGCTATTGACGATGATCTCAACATTTACCTCTGCACGTGAAATGGCGAGATATAGGCGACGGAGGAATTCGCTCTCGCCGTGGCCGGTAGGAGCCCGGCTGGCAGCCGGCAGACCTGCGATGATCACAGAGCCGAACTGAAGTCCACTAACGAAGTCGGCGACTCCAACCACGAGACCGCGACCGGCATGGCGCAGATTCATCACATCATCACGACTCGCGATCACTTGCACACCACCGCGCTGCCGCTGACCCCATCCCACAGCAACTTCTTTATACGTCGGGAACTTCCTTGGATCGACTACGACCACGGCCGTGCTGCCCGACGATACGCCCGTGCGCCTCTTTCCTGCGTCCTCGGCCCGCTGAAAGGCTTCGACTAGCTCCGCGTCAGGTGTACCGCATTCGACCACTGTGGGAATCGGCCCACTTGGAGCCGCGGAGCTCACCGTATCGAAGTCCAACTTCCAGTCGGGGCCGTGGTCCATGGTGGGAATCTGGTACCAGATGTCTTTGACGAGGTCGAGGATCTCAGGCGTGAAGCGGTGGACCGTCGGAAGGTCCACGGCAGAGACTTGCCCCATAGCGTCGTCAATCGAATCGCTTTCACTCGGATCAGTAGCCAAAGCACCGAACCCGCTGTAGACGATCCAGGGGGACTGGCGGGGATCAAGGGCCATAAAGATCAGCGGGTACGTCGAGGTGTCACGCGTCAAGTAGCGCAGGATTAGCCGCTCCTGTGTATTGAATAGATGGAGTTCATCGACGAAAATTAGGTCATAGCCGTCAGTCTTGCGTCGATGATCCCACGCGAACGACATCAGATAGATCAGAAAGTCGTTAATCAGCTCGTCCGAGGTCAATCGACCGTCCGCACGCAGCTGTTCGCCGTAGCGTCTGTAAAGGTAAAGGATCGCTCGTCTGTCGCCCTCGGTCGTGAGTGGCATCATCCAGCTAGCGCGAGGAAGTCGGAGATAACGCGGCTCGGCGTCTAGACGCCCAGGAAAAATACCGTCGGCTCCGAGAACGCAACCAAATTCCATGAGCGTGTCCCACACAAGACCTTTGCGATCATTCGGCTCGGCAGACTCGACGCGTTCACGGAACTCCGGTGAAGCCGAGTCCCTGAACGTCAGCCAATCACTCTCAACAAATGCTGCCCAGAGTTCGTCCAGGCGCTCCAGCTGGAGCTGCTTGCCCTCCCAACTGTCCTCACCTATGAGATGGAGGTCAGCCTGCTGACGGTCGTGCGGGAGGATGTCTTGTACGACCGCCAATAGCGGGTAGACCTGTATCTCGGGCAATTCACCCCATTCGGAGATTGCGTTTAAATCCGAGTCGATCTGCCCCGCCATCGACCAGCTGTGGGTAATGAACAGGATTCGTAGCTCCTTTTCGGTGCTCCAAGCGCCCTGCACCTCCTTGAGCGCCTTCATCTCAAGCGCGAGCGTCTTTCCGCTTCCGGCGGGCCCGCGCAGCTTGACTGAGTGATCGGAATCGCTCTCGACAAAGGACCGCTGCTCTTGCGTGAGCTCCTTCAACCACCCGCTGTAGCTGCGACGCTTGGTGCCTTCACCGAATGTCGCACTGCCGAACTGAATCTCCGGTCCACCGGTCTCACCAACCGTGGTAACTGAATCGAAGGCGGTTCGCAGCTGTGAGTAGGCAGTCGACCATCCAGATACCGCTTGCTCGTAGATATTGTGCGCGGGAGTGAAGGTGTCCAGGTCGATCTGCTTGTCCTTACTAGTGATGGCCCACATGCAGACGTCATCCGATCCGTCCACGCGACTCTCGATGATCATTCTCTCCGAATGCGGGGTTCGTTCCCTGTGACAGGCGAAGATTGATATGAGCGAGCGGCTGCGGTACGGCGACCAAGCGGGATTGACTGTCGGCATTCGATGGGGATGATCGATCGACAGGCGGCTATAGGTGTGTATGCGCTGCAATAAGTCCTTTGCGACCGGCTTCAGATTCTGGGCGAAAGGATCGGCTCCGCTTTGATTCATGATCACGATTCTGGCCGACGTTTCATCGTCCTCAGGATGAATCCAAAAAGTTGCGCTCCCTGACGAAGCGACTCCTACTCCGAGATCGGAGTCGAACTTGGCGGTGGCATGATCGGTGTTGAAGAGCCAGACCGCGTCTTGGGATCGATCCAGGCAGCTCGAAAGGGCTCGAACGGTAAATACGTTGGCAGCTGGCACTTGACTTCCTAATCTGAGGTCTGGCGGGGCGTCGGTCGAAGCTCCGCAATTTGGAGGTCCCGTGATTCCTCGTATTCCTGTGGCAGCGCAATCGATGCAAAAACCTCGGCCAGCTGCTGAGTCAGCTTGTATTTGAAGGGCGACGTCAGGTGGCCGATTCTCTGAGCTTCGATCTCAGGCGTGAGATCGAATGGACGCAGGGCTATCTTGGACGCAGCGATCTCCCTTAGTACTCGGAGATAGCAGACGTAGCCGCTATTTCGCTGTCCCCCTAAGGAATTGAGGAAGAAAGCATCACCAGGGAGACTTCGGACGGCGCTGACCATTTCGCTCATCAGCCGTTCGATCGCGTTGTCTCGGTCGAACCTCGGATCAATCACGCGGCGTGCAGCCAGGTAGGCCTCCCATTGCTCCCCAAGCTTCTGCCTGTTCGCCACAGTGATCGACTGATACACCGTTCCCAGCCGGACCATTTCGTCGCGTTCATCGGGATCTTGGACATCTAGGGTTGTAATCACCGTTTCTATACCTGCGTCTACGACCCAGTCGAGAGCGCGAGCACCTGAGACTGGGTGATGAGCTCTGATACGGGCGACAAGCCGCTCGCCTATCGCCTCACCTTGACGCTTCAATCGTTGCGGAAAGAAGAACTCGCTCAGATAGGTTTTGACGCTAACGACGGGCACGTACGTCAGACGCCCGCCGTGTTTGTCCCGGAGGATGTCGCAATCGGCAGTTACGACGATCCCCCATCGGTTCCACCCTTCGGCGTCGTCGACCAGGAGCTCGAGAATGTCACCCTGCATGACTGATCGCGCATCGGCCGCCGGTATACATTCAGAAAATGTCAACGACGCCCCTTAAGTCTGTCGCCGGAATCGCTTTCGCAACATGTGGCAGATCTTACGACTTCCGGCTCGATGGCGCCGAGGCGCTCCACTCAGTCCGGGCTGACGCTTCATGACGCCGGCGAGGTCGCATAGGAGCACGGGACGATAGTGGTTGACGAGCCCGAGCTGAGCCGCGGAGGTAGCAAGGCCCAGCGGGACGCCGACCCTAATGGTGGCCTGGCTCGCGGCGGAATTGGGATGCGTGTCGAAGCCGAAACGGGTCACACACAGGTGGGATTTGGCTGGAGCTTAAATGGCTTCTGCGAGGAACCTCTGGTGACATGCGAGGCCCGGGCGCACCAGGGGCCGCACAAGTGGGCTCAGAAACTGAAGGTTATGAACGACGCCTGAAGTTGCTAGCAGCGAGAAGAATCGTCGGAGAGCCCGTGTGAACCGGTCGGAGCTCTGTGGCAACATCGAAGCCGTCGAGCAGGGATTAGGCGTGGAGACGTTGTCAGATGGGGCCAAAGCGCGGTCGAGCGACAGCTACGGCGCACCTCTATCGCCAAGATCCGCCCGCCGTCTCCCTGTCGATCGGTAGCTTGGCCCGATGGCGAGGTTCGAGGCGTGATGGCGCCGGAGGGCGGATGGACCGTTGAGGTCTTCACGGCCGACAACGGGCGCGCTCCGTTCACGACCTTCGCCGACGACCTGAGTGACTTCACCTTCACCGCACTGGACGCAGCCATCCAACACGTCCTGGCCGTGCGGGGCATCGACCTCATGAGCACCGAGTGGCTCAAGGCACTGGGGCACGGTCTGCATGAGTTCCGAGTGCGCCACACGGCCGACGAGATCGCTCACATGTTCGCCGACGAGCCCACAGGCGAGAAGCCGGGCCCGGGGGAGTCGGTGCTCCTCAGGGTCTTTGTGCACTTCCATGGGCAGAAGGTGGTCCTGCTGCTCTCGGGCTACGACAAGGGGGACGACCCGTCTTCGAAGCGCCAGCAGCGGGAGATCGCGGCCGCCCGTAAGTACCTCACCGCCTGGAAGGAGCAGGAGGCACGGCGCCGGGCCCGGGAACGCAAGGGAAAGCCCTCCGGGGCCAGACGACCCGCACAGGGTCGCTGACCTGGGCAAATGAGCGCGGGCATTACGCGGCCCCGTCAGGCCTGTTGACACAATATGGGTTACCCCACATATACTGGCGTGGAAGGGAGAACACCATGACTCGGAGCTACGCAGACGCCACTGCTGCCCGACGGGCTCGTCTGTCGCGGACCGGCAAGCGCCAGGGCGAGGTGTTCGCCGGCGCCTATGACATGGCGGTTCAGCTCATGGAACTGCGCGAGCAGCGCGGCATGACCCAGGCGCAACTCGCCGACGCTACCGGCATCAATCAGAGCGAGATCAGCCGGATCGAGCGCGGGGCAGCGAACCCCACTGAGAAAACGCTTCGGCGAATCGTCGAGGCTCTCGACGCCGAGATCCGCATCGTCGCGAAGGCGGCTGGCTAGGAAGCGTCTCAAGGGGCGTCGCAACTGTAAAGAGCCCGGGAGTTCCTCGTCGGCTGGCCTCGAGCGCGACAGGCATGTCGTTTTTTGGTGACCCGACACAAACGGTTCGCCAGCCCTTGTCCTAGTTTTTGTCCTAGTTTTCGGCCGTTTCTGGGGTCGTCCGGTGTCGTGGCGAGTCGTCGTATGCGAACATCGTCCCAGCTCAAGGTCGCTTTTGGTCGTCCCACGTCGTCAGGTGCGACGACCTCAGGCGTGTTTCGAGACCGTCCGATTCGTCCGCTCTCGCACTCCTCCAAGTGCACGCTCGGGTGGCCGGAACCCTTTCGTCCGCCACACGAACCGCCAATCGTACAGGCCAGAGGTGCCGTATCGGGCCTCTCCGAGGGTCGTCGCGGAGATTTCGACGGCGGCGCAACTTAGCGGCAAAATAGCCGGAAGATGACCGGCCCGCGGCGCATCGGCCTGCGCGAGGCCGCCGAGCGACTCGGCGTGCACTATATGACCGTCTACCGCTACGTCCGCACCGGGCAGCTCCCCGCGGTGCGCGACGGCGCCCAATGGACCGTCGCCGTCTCCGATCTCCGTCGTGTCGGGCCGGCCCGAAAGGTGGCCCCCAGGCACCGGACGGCGCGGGCCGAGCGGCCGGCCCGGCTCGTCGACCGCATGGTGGCCGGCGACGAGGCTGGAGCCTGGGCGGTGGTGGAGGGGGCGCTGTCGTCGGGGGCGGACCCCGAGAACATCTACATCGACCTGTTGACCCCCTCGCTCAGAGCGATCGGTGACGGTTGGGAACGCGGCGAGCTGTCGGTGGCCGAGGAGCACCGGGCCAGCGCGGTGGCGGCGCGCATCATCGGCCGCCTCGGCCCACGCTTCGCCCGCCGGGGCCGAACGCGGGGCACGGTCGTCTTGGGGGCGCCTCCCGACGAGCACCACGGACTGCCTGGGGCCATCGTGGCCGACCTGCTGCGCATCGACGGGTTCGAGCCGCTCGAGCTCGGTGCGAACACCCCGGCCCAGTCGTTTGCTGAGACGGCACTGGGCGCCGATCGCCTGGTGGCCGTGCTCATCGGGGCCACGACGCCTCGGCCGGGCACGGCCGTACGTACGGTGGTGCAGGCCTTGCGCCAAGCCGGGGTGACGGCCCCGATCCTGGTCGGCGGCCGGGCCATCACCGATCTGGACCACGCCCGCAAGCTGGGAGCCGACGGCTGGTCGGGGACCGACGCCGTCAGCGCCGTCGCCGCTGTCGAGGCCGCGGCCGACCGCGGCCGTTAACTACTGCGAGCCGTTCGGGCGACCGGAGCTGGGCGACCCCTCGGGGCGCAGCGTCCCCACCCCGAGCGAGCCGCGCCAGCCGGCACGGGCCAGCACGATCTGCACGTCACTCACGTGGCGCTCGAGGAAGGCCGCCTCGCAGTAGCAGAGGTACATGCGCCACAGCCGGGAGAACGCCTCGCCGAGGCCCAGGGCGTCGATGTCCCGGGCGTGGGCGTCGATGTTGGCCCGCCAGCGCCGGAGGGTCTCGGCGTAGTGGCGGCCGATGTCTTCGAGGTCGACGATGCGCAGGTCCGAACGGGACGTGATCGAGCGGGAGATGGCCTCGATCGAAGGAAGGAAGCCCCCCGGGAAGACGAGGCGCTTGACCAGGTCGTCGCGCCCTTTGGCCCGCTCGTAGCTGCGGTCGTCGATCACGATGGCCTGCAGAGCCATAAGGCCGTCAGGCCGGATAAGCGCGGCGCAGGTGGCGAAGAAGGTACCGAGCTGTCGCCAGCCGACCGCTTCGATCGTCTCGATGGAGACCAGCTTGTCGTAGACGCCGGCGAGGTCGCGGTAGTCCTCGTTGCACACCGTCACCCGGTCGGCGAGACCGGCGTCGACGACGCGCTTGGCGGTGTACTCGTATTGCGCGTCGGAGATCGTCGTGGTCGTGACCCGGCAGCCGAAGTGGGCCGCGGCGTGGACGGCGAAGCTCCCCCAACCCGATCCGATCTCGACGACGTGATCGTCGGGCCCGAGGTCCAGCTTGGTGCAGATGCGATCGAGCTTCGCCGTCGAGGCCTGGGCCAGGGTCACCGTGGTATCGGCGAAGAGGGCGCACGAGTACGCCATGGTCTCGTCGAGCATGAGCTCGAAGAACTGGTTCCCGAGGTCGTAGTGGGCGCGGATGTTGCGTCGGTCCCGGGGTTTGTCCGTGGCGGAAAAGCGGTGCAGTGGAGCGCACAGCGGCGCCAGGACCCGACCGATGTGATCGTTGACGGCGTTCACACCGGCGAGGTTTCGCTCGAGCAGCTGCACGAGAGTGGTGAGGTCGTCGCAGTCCCACCACCCGTCCACGTAGCTCGTCCCGAGGCCCACTGACCCCGAGGCCATGAGCACGGCGAAGGCGCGGGGATCATGGACGGTGACCCGCACCGTCGGAGAGCCCGAACCGAGACGATGCTCGCCTGACCCGTCTACCACGATGATGCTCCCGTGACGGATCCGCCGTCCCAGCCACAACACGGCGAGCGCTGCCGCTCGGGCGCCGATGCCGGGGCGGCCGAGCGGCGTCCTGGCCTGTGGGACGATCGTGTCAGCCATGGGCCGCGCTCTTCGCATTGCAGTCAACATCGCGAATCGAGCCCGCCGCCGGTCGGGGATGCGGATGGAAAGGCGCGCCCTTGCGAGCCAGGGCCATCGCCTGGCGGTAGATGCCCGCCGACACCCCGTAGGTCTGCAGCGGGCGGCGCCAGACCAGGCGCCCCAATTCCCGCCGCGAAAGCTCGCGCCGTTTCAGCGTGAGTGCGGCGTCGAAGAGTCGGTCGGCCCCGCGGCGGTTGCCGAGGTGGACCGAAAGACGTTCCCCCGGCATCGACCAGGACATCACATAGTCGTGGTCCATGCCCAGGTACGGCGACACGTGCATGGCCTTGGCGATGCGGTGCTGGCGCTCTCCGCCGTCGAGGGCGTACACGTGACGCTCGTGCCACGGCGTGTTGGTCACCTCCGACACCAACACCTCCACCCGGGTGCCTTTCGGATCGAAGCAGTAGTAGAGGGTGATCGGATTGAACAGCCATCCCCAGGTCCGGAGGTGCCCGAGCATGGCGATGGGGCCCGAGGGCCGACGACCCAGCCGCTCGTGGGCCGCATCGCGCACCGCGACGTCGAGCGGGACGGCGGGGTCGCCGAGGTAGTCCGCTCGACGGAACCAAACGGCATTCGGGTAACGCGCCGACCACATGGGGTGCAGGTCGGCTACCTCATCGAGCTCGTCGAGGAACAGGTAGGGGAGCGTGACGGCGTGCTGGAAGCCGTGGGCGATGTTCCCGGTGGCTTCACCGGCATGACGGCGATGGGTCACGGTCCCCTCGTAGATGCCGCTTCTCATCCGTCCTCTCCCGGCCCGGGCACGCCGAGCGCCCGGCAGACCCGGACTGCGCTGCGCGCTCCGTCCTCGTGGAACCCGTATCCCCAGTATGCGCCGCAATAGGACACGGCGTCGTGTCCGCTGATCTCGCCGTGGCGAAGCTGGGCCCGCATGGCGTCCGGGTTGAACACGGGATGCCAGTAGGTCATGGTGTCGATCACCAGGTGGGGGTCGATCGCGTCGGGTTGGTTGAGCGACAGGCAGATCGGCTTCATCGACGAAAGACCCTGGAGGCGACCGAGGTCGTAGGTGAGGGTCGGGGCGCCCACGGCGCTGCGTCGGTTCCAGTTCCAGCTCGCCCGGGCCCGGGCCCGGCGCGGCAACAGGCGTTCGTCGGTGTGCAGGGTGGCCACATTGGGCCGGTACCCGATGCGGCCGAGGATCTCCCGCTCGGCCCGTGTCGGGTCCGACAACAAGCGCAGCGCCTGGTCCGAATGCGTGGCGACGATGACATGGTCGAAGTGCTCCACATCGCCGTTCTCGGTGGCGATCTCGACGCCATGGCGGCGGCGAACGATCTTGGACACCGCCGTCGAAAGCCGCAGCCGGTGACCGAGCGGCCTCGTGATCGCCGTCACATAGGCGACCGAGCCGCCGACCACGGTGCGCCACTGGGGCTGGTCTCCGAGACCCAAGAGACCGTGGTTGTCGAAGAAGCGTGCGAAGGCCGCGGCGGGAAAGCTCGTGAAGGCCGATGGGTCGGCCGACCAGATGGCCGAGCCCATCGGGACGAGGTACCACTCCACGAAACCCGCCGACCATCGGCCCTGGGCCAAGAAGTCGGCCAGCGTGAAATCGAAGTCGACGGGTCGGTCCAAGAGGCGACGCGCGGCGCGGTTGAACCGCACGACGTCGCCCAGCATGCGCAGGAACGATGGGCGGGCCAGGTTGCTCCGCTGGGCGAAGACGGTGGCAGGCGAGGAGGCGCACCACTCGATCCCGGCTTGTTCATCGGACACGCTGAAGCTCATGTCGCTCGGGCGTGACGACACGCCGAGTTCGGCGAGGAGCCGCGAGAAGATCGGGTAGTTGCGCTCGTTGTAGACGATGAACCCGGTATCGACCCGGTGCTCGTCCCCGCCCAGGTTCACGGTCACCGTGTTGGCGTGCCCGCCGGGCCGGTCGTCGGCCTCGAAGACGGTGACGTCGTGGCGGCCCCGGAGGAGATGGGCGCACGTGAGACCGGCTATGCCGGTCCCTACGATGGCGATTCGCACGATCGTCTGCTTCCTTGCTCTGTCTGGACGGTCACCGACGGGGCATCCGTCGGCACGGGAATGAGTTTACCGCTAAAATAGCCCATCGGCCGTCAGGAGGACCCATGGCCCGCTATCGCACTACCGTCCACTCCCGCTACGACGTCGACCAGGCCTTCGCCTACCTGGCCGACTTCAGCCGATGCGTCGAGTGGGACCCCGGAGTCGTCGAGGCTCGACGACTGACCGAGGAACCGATCGGGCTGGGGACGAGATTCGGGCTGGTGGCGTCGTTCCTTGGTCGACGGGTCCCGCTCGACTACGAGGTCACCGCCTACGAGCCCGACCGACGAGTGACACTGACCGCCGAGAACGGGTTGATCCAGTCTGTCGACGAGATCACCTTCACGGCCACGGCAGATGGGAGCGACGTGACCTACGACGCCCAGCTCCGGGGGCGCGGCGCGTTCCGCGTCGTCGACCCGCTCCTGGGCTTGGCCTTCGGCCGCATCGGCGATCGGGCCCGGGACGGGCTGATCCGTGAGCTCAACCGTTGACCGCCGCCGAGGTGTTCGTCGACCAGGTGCTCGAGGCGACGGTCGTGGGAAGCTTCTCGAGGATCGGATACGACGTCCGAAGCCGGCTCGGCCGTTGGGATGAGCCACCTTCGATGGCGGGGCGGTCGGTCGTGGTGACCGGGGCCACGTCGGGGCTCGGACACGTGGCCGCCACCCGACTGGCGTCACTCGGGGCGTCGGTGCGTTTCGTCGCCCGGGACGACGCCCGCGCCCGTGTCGCCCGGAACTCGATCATCGAAGCCAGCGGAAATGGCGACGTCGGGTATGTGATCGCCGACATGGCCGACTTCGCGGCGGTGCACGGCGTGGCCGACCGACTGGTCGACGAGTTCGACGTCCTCGACGTCCTCGTGCACAACGCCGGAGCCATCTCGCCCCGGCCGGCGTGGGCGCCCGACGGGACGGAGATCACCGTCGCTGCCCAGCTCGTCGGCCCCTTCGTCCTGACCGGCCTCCTCCTTCCTTGGTTGCGCCAGGCGCGGCCGGGGCGGGTCGTGACGGTCTCGTCGGGCGGGATGTATGCACAGCGGTTCGACCTCGATCAGCTCGAGATGGTGACCGAGCACTACGACGGCGTCACCGCGTACGCGCGGGTGAAACGGGCCCAGTTGGTCCTCAACCACGAGTGGGCCCGCCGAGTCGATCCACGGGCGGTCGTGTTCCACGCCATGCACCCCGGGTGGGCCGACACGCCCGGCGTCCGGTCGTCGTTGCCCGGATTCCATGCGGTGATGCGCCCATTGCTGCGCACACCGGAGCAAGGGGCCGACACCATTGTCTGGCTCGCGGCCGGACCAGGCGCCCCCGACGTGACCGGTGCCTTCTGGCTCGACCGCCGCCAACGCTGGGAGCACAAGCTGCCCTGGACCCGTCCGAACGACCCCCTCGCCGATCAGGCCCGGTTGTGGGACTGGTGCGTGGCACGGGCCGGCCAATGGGCCGCGCCAGCCGTCGATCCCGCCTGAGCAAGCCTCACCGACGGTCCGGTCTCGGTTACTCGAAGCGTGGACGCAGGTCCATGTGGCTGCGTCCACCGTCGGGGCGGACGGCCAGCACCTGGTGGACCTCCAAACGGTGACGCTCGAAGCCGACAGCAGATGCGGCCATGTACAGCCGCCAGATCCGGGCGCGCCCGGCTCCGACCTCGCTCACGGCCGCCTCCCAGTTCGCCTCCAGGTTTGCCACCCAACGCCGCAACGTCAGCGCGTAGTGCTCGCGCAGAGTCTCGAGGTGCCGGACCTCGAAGCCACAGTCCTGCATCATGGAGACCACCGTCCCCACCTCGTGGAGCTCGCCGTCGGGGAAGACGTATCGGTCCATGAAGGGACTGGCGATCCGTGACGGCCCACGGAGCCCGGTAGCGGCTGAAAGCCGACGTCCCGTGGCTTCGGCCCGGCCCCGGAGAGTCGGCGCATCGTCATGGCCGGGTCGGCCGATGGCGTGGTTGAGGAGGCGACCTCCCAGCCGCAAGAGCCCGGAGAGGCGGTGGAAGTACTCCACCATCTGTCGCCATCCCACGTGCTCGAACATGCCGATCGAGCTGATCGCATCGAACGGCCCATCCGTGATCTCGCGGTAGTCCTGGAGGCGGATCTCGACCCGATCACCGAGTCCAACGTCGGCGACGCGCTTGGTCGCCCAGTCGAATTGTTCGCTCGACAGGGTCACACCGATCACGCGCGCCCCGTGATTGGCCGCGGCGTGGAGGGCCATGCCCCCCCAGCCACATCCCACATCGAGCAGACGCATCCCCGGTCGAAGGCCGAGCTTGCGGCTGACGAGCTCGTATTTGTTCGATTGCGCGCTGTCGAGGTCGTCCTCGGGGTCGCTGAACACCGCACACGAGTAGGTCATGGAAGGGCCGAGCACGATCCCGTAGAACGCGTTGGACACGTCGTAGTGATGGCTGATCGACGCTCGGTCTCGCCCCGGGGTATGGATCCTTCCCCGGAGTCGCACCTCCTCTTGCGGAGGAGGAAGGAGCTGCAACAGCGGCCGGCCGCCGGCGAGCAGGAGCCGGGTGATCGTCCGCGGGCCGAGCCGGAGCTTCGACATCGAGACGTCGAGGTCGAGAACCGAATAGATGTCGCCGGAGATATCGAGGTCACCAGCCACGTAGGCCCTGCTGATCCCCAGCTCGCCCGGACGGCTCAGGATCCGGGTGAGCGCACTCGGCGAGCGGATCTCGAGCGTGGCCACCGGGTGCGGTGGCTCGAAGACGCCGCCGTCGTAGGCGACGATGCGGAGGGGGATCTGGTCCCCGAGGATGCCCCCAATCACTTCGGCGATAGGCATGTTCGGCTCCTATCTGACCATTCGGTCTGGTTTCAAACCAGACATTACGGCGGCGCCCGCGTGCCGGCGACCGGGATGCCCGTCCACCCCACCGGTCGACGGCGCGTCGGGATGTCCCCACCTGGCCCGTCCCGCTGGAGAAATCGGAGGCCAGGGGGCGTCGCCGCGGTTGCTCGAGGCCGGCGCCGCCGTCACCATCGGGGACGGGCGGGTGGTGCCGCCGGTCGGCGGGATCGCCGAACCGGTCGGCCCGTGCGACGGTCGTCAGCGCCGACGGGCGAAGAAGTCGGTCAACAGCGATGCGGCCTCGTCGGCCAGCACGCCGGCGGTGACGGGGAGCTCGTGGTTGAGCCGTGGGTCACCGCAGATCTGGTAGAGCGAGCCGCAGGCGCCGGCTTTGGGGTCGACGGCGCCGAAGACGAGGCGCCTTACCCGGGCGGCCACCAGCGCGCCGGCACACATCGCACAGGGCTCGAGGGTCACCACCATGGTGGCGGCGTCCAGGCGCCACGTCCCGAGGGCCGCCGCCGCGTCACGAAGAGCCAGGATCTCGGCGTGGGCAGTCGGGTCGTTGCGCCGCTCGCGCTCGTTGTGACGGGCGGCGATCACCCGGCCCTCGGCCACGATCACGGCCCCGACCGGCACGTCGTCGTGGGCAGGGGCCGACGCCGCTTCGGCCAGGGCTTGACGCATGGACGCCTCGTCGTCGAGGGTGCCACCGCCGGCGGCAAGGGGTTCGGAGGTCGGGGTCATGGCGCGCTCGGAGGCCATCGGGTCGGTGCAGGCGGTCGGCAGGTCTGGCACCTGTCGACCGCCGGCACCCTGGACGCGGAGGAGGTGGGATTTGAACCCACGGTGAGTCTCCCCACACACGATTTCCAATCGTGCCGATTCGGCCGCTCTCGCACTCCTCCGGGGCTGCCCCGGGGCAGCAGCCAGGCAGGCTAGTGCCCGCGAGCGGTCCTGGCTCAACTCACCTGAACAACAGGCCTGGTCAGCCAGTGTTTCTGCCCAGTTGCGGACCGTCGAAATCTCGCCCTCAGGCCAGGCGTGCTCGATTCGTGCGCGATTGGTCGGGACGAGGGAGCTGCGCCAACCCTTCGTAGCGGCGCAAACACGGCTGGCGTCGTGTCGCCGGCTCCAGGGCGCGCCGATCAGGTCACCGCGAACGACTGTGTCCTGGTGGCGCTGCCCGCCTTCTTCGTCGTGACCGTGATCGTCTCGGTCTTGGCTCCCGTCGGGACCCGATGGCGGGCTGAGTGCTGTAAGGCTCATGCGCCGTAGCGCCTCAGTGGTTCCCGTTCCCGTTCCCGAACCCAAGACCGCCGAAGTGACCGCAGTTCCCGTTCTTGAGTCCCTGGAACGAGCACCGGGGTGCCGAGACCACGATCTCGATCTCGGAGCCGATCCTGCTCGTCGACGCCCCGTTGAGCGCATCTTCGGAGTACGACGCCTGCCAGAAGTAGATGCCCCGGGGAAGGGTGAGGGAGGTCGAGTTCGGCACGACCCCACCGGACACGGTGACGGTACCGCCGCTGGCCACGGCGTGCTTCCGCCAGGGGTCCGAGTACACGGTGTAGGTGACCGTCCCGCCAGCGGTTGAGGCGTTAGCCCCGCCGAGGGTGGCCGAGTCGGTCACGGGGGTGCCGGGGAACACGGTGATCACGTCACCATGCCACCACAACCACGAACCGCCGAATGGTGAGGCCCCAATGAGTGACGTGGTGAGCGTCGTCGGCTGGGGTGTCGTCCATGTGATGGTGGCCGAGTTGGAGCCGACCGAACCAACTGCGGCCAGCTCGGTGTCGGCCCCGGCGACGGTGCCCGTGTAGCAGTACTGGGCCGTTCCGTCGTCGGCGCTATTGGCGGAACCGGTATTGGGGTTCGCTCCGGTGACCGTGAAGTCTACGCCGGAGACCGGGTTCCCGTTCTGGTCGGTCACGGTGGCCGTCTCGCACGCCGATGTTCCGACGGGTTCGGTGGATGCTGTAGGGGCAAGCGTGACGTTGGTCACGGCGGCAACCGGGCCTGTCTCGACCAGGGTCTGGAGCAGTCCCGATCCGTTGTTGGACGAGCCCACCGCAACGCAGTAGATCGGACTTGTGCAGAACAGGCCCAGGAGGACGCTGTTCGGGTCGGGGTTGGCGATGACGGACCAGGTCGTCCCGTCCCAGGATTCAATGACGTTTGGAGCCCCTGTTCCCACCACTACGCACATAGACAGACTGATGAGCAGGACACGGCCTCGTTCGGCTCGGGATTGGAGGTTACCGACCAAGTAGTTCCGTCCCATGTGTCGATCAGGTCATCGCCCACCGCCACGCAATTGTTTGGATCGGCGCAAGACACACCGTTGAGGCGGTCACCCATGTCGGCATTGGGGGCTGCGGACCAGACAGTGCCGTCCCATGTCTCAATCACGGTCTGCTCAAAGTATTCGTACCCTCCCCCTGGGGCACCCACGAATAGTGAATCGGCCTGGGATCCCCGGAGGCTCTATACCTTGGAAACGAGGATGGAGTCATGGAGAAGAAGGCGACATCGAAGCGGTATCCGTCTGAGCTGAAGGAGCGGGCGGTGCGCATGGTCCG
>Ga0181536_10000064_pt1 | contig 108449 bp, 92 predicted proteins | sample PEATcosm2014_Bin_41_FD_121105 | JGI IMG/M metagenome (GOLD analysis project Ga0181536, IMG submission 121105) | Peatland microbial communities from MTU Mesocosm Facility, Houghton, MI, USA - PEATcosm2014_Bin17_60_metaG | ecosystem: Environmental > Terrestrial > Soil > Wetlands > Peat | place... | reverse complement strand
TACTGGCTCCTCGGGGCCGACGGGGGGATCTTCGCCTTCGCCACAGCCCCCTACTACGGCTCGCTCCCCGGGCTCACAGTCCACGTCACCGACATCGTCGGGGCGGTGCCCAACTAGCGCGCCCGCCGCCCGCGGCGGCGCTCGGCCCGCGAGAGCGTGGCCCGCAGCTCTTTGCGCTGGTGGCGGATCTCGGTGTGGGTGAGGCTGCGCCGCGACTCCTCCACTCCCATCGACACCGCCCACGACGACGGGTCGAGTTCCACCCCGGCGGCGTCGGAGCCGATCTCCGAGGCGATCCGGGCGCCGTGGCGGCCGAGGAAGTACTGGCTGACCTCGAGCATCTCGCCCAGGACGTCGAGGTCCGGGGCCAGGGTCCCGATGGCCCCGTCGATGAACATGAAGTCCTTCATGAAGAGCATGAGCTCCTTGGGCAGGCGGGTGCCGTGGCGCACCAGCGCCTTGGTGACCCTCCGCATCTCGGCCACCATCTCGTCGCCGTCGGCCCCGGCGCCCACCGGCCGGTCGACCGGGATCTCCGCCATGAACGCGTCGAGGTCGGCCCCGGCCGGGATGGCGCCCAGCTGCTGGTAGCCGGCGAGGACGGCCCGGTGGTCCCCGGCCATGGCGGCCAGGAGCATCCGCAGGAACACCGTCCGCCGCCGGTCGTCCAGGCGGCCGGTGATCCCGTAGTCGAGCAGCGCCACCCGCCCGTCCCGGCGGACCAGCAGGTTCCCGCCGTGCAGGTCGCCGTGGAAGACCCCGTAGATCATCGCCCCTTCCAGCACCGAGACCAGGCAGGCCCGGACCACCCCCGCCGTGTCGACCCCGGCCGCCCGCATGCCGGCCACGTCGGAGAAGGCGAACCCCTCCATCCGCTCCATCACCAGGACCCGCTCGGTGACCAGCGCCGGGTGGGGACGGGGGACGACGATCGAACCCTGCCCGGCCCGGTCCAGCACCACGGCGATGTCGAGCATGTTCTCCGCCTCGAGGCGGAAGTCGAGCTCCTCTACGACCGTCTCGGCGAAGAGCTCGATCACCGCCGGCAGGTTGACCACCTGCAAGACGTCGAGCCGCCGGGCCAGCAGCGGTGCCAGCCAGGCCATGACGGCCAGGTCCCGGCGCACGGCCCGCCCGATCCCGGGCCGCTGGACCTTGACCGCCACCTCGGCCCCGCTGGCCAGGGTGGCCAGGTGGACCTGGGCGATCGAGGCCGCCGCCACCGGGGTCGGGTCGAACCGGCCGAACACCTCGTCGAGGGAACGGCCGAACGCCTCCTCGACCACCCGGCGGACCTGCTCGTAGGGCTCGGCGGGCACCCGGTCGCGCAGCAGGCCGAACTCCGCCACCAGCTCGTCGGGGAGGATGCCCTGCCCGGCGGAGATGACCTGCCCCAGCTTGATGTAGGTGGGGCCCAGCCGCTCGCAGGCCCGCCGCAGCCGGCGCGAGATCCCCGTCCTCGACACCGTGGCGCCCCGCCGGCGCTCGGTGGCCGCCCACCCGGCCACCGCCAGGACGAGCACCGCCGCGGTCACGGCCAGCCGGCCGACCGGTGGGAGCCGGCGGCGGCGGACCAGCCCCGGCACCCGGGCACGGGCCTCGGCCCGCACCCCGTCGAGGCCCGCCCGCCACGCCATGGCGTCGGGCCGGACCTCCCAGGGGCCGTCGTCGGTGAAGGAGCGGAGCGGCGCGGTCATAGGGGGCCGCCCCAGGCTACGGGCAGCGCGCCGGGCGGCGGGCGGGGGCCGTCGGTCGGCCTTCTCGCCGGCCGGCTCCCCACGCCGACCCCGTCGCCCGCACGGGGGGCCGGGAGCCCCGCCGGGCGGGTCGGAGGGGGGCGGTAGCGTCGCCGGGGTGGATGGCGCCCGGTCCCCCCAGCCCATGGGCGTTGCCCCGGCGGGGCCCGCGTCCAGCGGCCCGGCGACCGGGACCACCCACACGACCCTGGCCCTGGTGGTGATCATGACCGGCGTGCTGATGGCGGCGGTCGACACCACGATCGTGGTCCTGGCCCTCCCCGCCCTCGAACGGTCCCTCCACGTCCCGCTCTCCGGGGTCATCTGGGTCGTCATCTCCTACCTCTTGGTCATCACCCTGCTGGCCACCCAGGTCGGCCGGCTCGGGGACATGTTCGGCCGGGTCCGCATGTACGAGGCCGGCTTCATCGTCTTCATCGTCGGCTCGGCGCTGTGCGCCCTGGCCTCCAACGAGGCCACCATCATCGGGTTCCGGGTGCTCCAGGGGGTCGGCGGCGCCCTCATCACCGCCAACAGCGGCGCGGTGATCGCCGACACCTTCCCGTCCGAGGTGCGCGGGCGCGCCTACGGCTTCAACGCCGTGGGCTTCAACGTCGGCGCCATCCTCGGCATCCTCCTCGGCGGGGTCATCATCACCTACGTCTCGTGGCGGTGGATCTTCTGGATCAACGTCCCTGCCGGCATCCTCGCCTTCGCCCTGGCCCTGCGGGTGCTCCACGACGACCAGGAGCGCCAGCGCCAGCGGCTGGACCTGGCCGGGATGGTCCTGTTGGGGGCCGCCCTGTTCGGGGTGCTGTGGGCCATGACCAAGCTGGCCACCGCGGCGCTCACCGGCACGGTGGCCGCCGCCCTCGCCGCCGGGGTGGTGCTGCTCGCCGTCTTCGTCCTGATTGAGCGGACCCGCACGGCGCCGATGGTCGACCTTTCGCTCTTCCGCATCCCGACCGTCACCCCGACCCTGTTGGCCTCCCTCTTCCAGGGGATGGCCAACTTCGCCGTGCTCTTCCTCGTGATCATGTACCTCCAGGGCGTCCGCGACCTCTCCCCGCTGCACGCCTCGCTCCTGCTCGTCCCCGGCTACCTGGTCGGCGGCCTGGTGGGGCCGTTCAGCGGCCGGCTGGCCGACCGGGTGGGCGCGGTGTGGCCGGCCACGGCCGGGCTGGCCGTCCAGATCGTCGCCCTGGCCGTCTACTCCCGGCTCGGGGTGACCACCGGCCTGTGGGTGGTGGTGGGCGCCGCCGTGCTGAACGGCGTGGGCAGCGGGGGGTTCTTCCCGGCGAACACCTCGGCGGTGATGAAGGCGGCGCCGGGCGCCCAGTTCGGCGTGGCCTCGGGGATGCTCAGGACCTTCGCCAACGTGGGCATGGTCTTCTCGTTCGCCGTGGCCATCCTGGTGGCCGGGCGGTCCATCCCCCGCCACCTGGCCTTCGCCATCTTCGTGGGCACCACCCACCTCTCGCCCCGCCTGGCCGGCTCCTTCACCACCGGCCTGCACGCCGCCTTCTTCGCCTCCATCGCCCTCATGGCACTGGCCGCCGTCCTCTCGGCCACCCGAGTGCTCCACCGCCGCCGCCCCGCCCGGCCGGGCGGGGCCGGCCGGTAGCGTCGGGGGAATGGACTCCCTCACGATCGGCATCATCGGGGCCGGCAACATCGGCACCGCCCTCACCCGCCGCCTCAGCGCCCTCGGCCACCGGGTGCAGGTGGCCAACTCGCGGGGCCCCGAGACCCTGGCCGGGCTGGCCGCCGAGACCGGGGCCACCGCCGTGGGCGCCACCGAGGCGGCCGAGCGCGCCGACGTGGTGGTGGTCACCATCCCCGAGGGGCGCGTCGCCTCGCTCCCCGCCGGCCTCCTCGACGCCGCCGCCCCCGGCGCGGTGGTCGTCGACACCGGCAACTACTACCCCCAGCGCGACGGTCGCATCGCCGAGATCGAAGAGGGGCTCCCCGAGAGCCGCTGGGTGGAGCGCCAGCTCGGGCGGCCGGTGGTCAAGGCCTTCAACAACATCCAGGCCCAGCACCTGATGGAGCTGGGCCGGCCGCCGGGGGCCGCCGGGCGCATCGCCCTCCCGGTGGCCGGGGACGACCCGGCGGCCAAGGCGGTGGTCATGGGCCTGGTGGACCAGCTCGGGTTCGACCCGGTCGACGCCGGGGGGCTCGACGACTCCTGGCGCCAGCAACCAGGCACCCCGGTCTACGCCGCCGACCTCGACGCCGAGGGTGTCCGCCGCGCCCTGGCCGAGGCCGACCCCGGGCGCCCGGCGGAGTTGCGGGCCTGACCCTCCCCGCCGGTCAGTCGGCCGGGCGGTCCCCCTCGTCCACCGGCTCCACCCGGTCCTCGTCGAGCCCGGTCGGAACCTCCTCGTCCTCGCCCACCGGGACCTCCTGCTCGAGCACGTCGGCCTCCGGCTCGTCGTCGGGGTGGGGGTGGGCCAGCCGCGGGTCGGGTTCGGCCGGGGTCGCCTGCTCCTGGCGGTCGGCTTCGGGCACGGCGTCGTCGGGAACGGGTGACATGGCGACACCCTACCAATGCTCCCGTCCGCGCCCTCCGTGGGGATCCACCGCCACCGGGCTCGTGCGGCGAGCCGGGCCGCCGCCGGGCGGAGGTTCTCGCTGCGGCGACCAACCAGGCGTCCCGCGGGCTGTCGGTGAGGGACGGACGCCCCTCACGGCGCGCAGCGCCCGGCGGCCACCACCACGTCCACCCGGTCCGCACCGGGGTCGGCCCGCACCAGCAGCCGGCGTGCCCCGGGGGCCGAGGCCACCGTGCCCCCCGACACGGTGGTGCAGTAGCCGTTGGGGTAGCGGGCGGTCCCCGGGACGAAGACGACCGTCGGGGCGCTGCTCCTGGCCGAGGGGGTGTAGAGGAGCTCGAAGCGCCCGGTGGCCGGTGTGAGCGTGGTCGTGACCGGGGAGCCGGCCACCGCCTGGGCGTAGGTGACCGACAGGGCGGACGCGCTCGGCTCGAGCGCCCCCGACGGCGACACCAGCGCCTCGTCGGCGCTCCCGGTGGGGTCGTCGTAGTACTTCCAGCTCCAGTAGGCCCAGCCCACCTCGAACAGGTTGGCGTCGGCAACGGTGTGCTCGAGCAGTGTGGCGTCGTGCGAGGCGCCGAACTCGCTCATGAAGACGGCCGGCCCACCGGGCTGGCGGGGGCTGGACAGCGCGGCGCGCTGCTCCTCGTGGCGGGCCAGGGCGGCCAGCTCGTCGGACTCGCAGGCGGTCACGTCGGTCGGCTCGCCGGTGACGGGGTTGCGGTCGGGGCAGTAGACGTGGAAGTTGAAGACCAGGCGGGGGAGGTCCATCGGGCCCAGCAGGTCGGGGGCGCCGTGGCGGTGGGCGTAGATGTCGGGCTCCACGAAGACCAGGTGCCGGGGGTCGGCCCGCTCGATGGCGGGCACCACGCCCACCGCCGGGTCGTCGGCTGGGCAGTGCACGCGACGGCCCCCGGCGAGCGACCCGGGGTGGCGCCGGCCGGTGTAGAAGCACTCGAGCGCGGTGGCGAAGGCCTGGCGGTCGGACTCGGTGTGCTCCACGCTGAACGGCTCGTTGTAGGGGTCGTAGCCGACGACCCAGGGGTTGTGGGCGAAGTAGCGGGCCACGGTGGCCCAGACCAGGTCGAACTGGCCCTGGAGGTCGCCCGCCACGTCGTTGCGCCAGAAGTGGTCGAGGGCCACGGCCAGGGTGGGGTCCGCGTAGTTCCTCGACCAACGGCCGCCCACCGGGACCACCGGCTGCCCGTCGGTGCACACCGCCCATGTGGGCGCCCCCTCGCCCCGGAACGCCGTGTTGTAGACGTCCTGGTGCATGTCGAGCAGCGTGTAGACGTGGTAGCGGCCGAGCAGGTCCACCGTGCGGGCCACCTTGGCCAGGTAGGCGTCGGCCACGGCGGCCACGAACATGTGGGGGTCCCCCGGCCGGCCGGGGGTGCAGACCGCGGGGTCGTTCGGCCCCCCGTGGCCGGGCTCGAGGCCGGCCCACAAGATGCCGAGGCGCACCACGTCGAACCCCAGGCCGGCGATCCGCCGGGCGTCGGCGGCGTCGAAGTTCCACGGCTTGCCCGGGTCGGCGTAGAGCACGTAGGGGGGGTGCTTGTAGACGGCGTCCACCCCGTGGAGGAGCACCACCCTGCCGGAGGAGTCCGTGAGGTACGGCCCGCCGGCGGCGCGCAGGGTGCCGCGCACCGCCGCCGCCCCGGTTGTCGCCGCCCCCCGCACCCGGGCCGCCGAGCTGTACTGGTGGGCCGTCGTCGCGTCGGCCACCGACGCCCGGGGGGTCGGGGAGCACGAGCAGAGCAGCACCGCCGCCACCGCCAGCCCGGCCGCGGCGGTCGACCGCAGCGTTCGGTGGCGGTTCATCGATCGGGCCCCCTCGCTCTTCGGTGCCGCCCGACCGTACCCCGGGGGCCCCGGGGGTCCGCGTCGGCCCGCGTCCCGGCGGCCCCCTCCGGCGCCACCCCTCGGCCGCCAGGGCGTCGTCCCGGGAATGCCCCACGTCCGGTGGGTGCAGAACATCGCTGCACAGCGCCAGGTACCGTGAGTCGGCCGGGGGCCAGGGCGGCCGGGCGCGGAGGTGGATCCGATGGCGTGGGACTTCTCCACGGAGCCGGAGTTCCAAGAGCAGCTGGACTGGGTCGAGCGGTTCTGCCGGGAGGAGGTCGAGCCGCTCGAGCTCGTCTTCCCCTACGCCGTGCGGCTGCGCGACCCCAAGATGAAGGCCCTGGTCGACCCGCTGCGCGACCAGGTGAAGGCCCGGGGGCTCTGGGCCATCTTCTTGGGGGCCGAGCTCGGCGGCCCCGGCTTCGGGCAGGTGAAGCTGGCGCTGTTGAACGAGATCATCGGCCGCTACCCCTCCGCGCCGTCGATCTTCGGCTGCCAGGCGCCCGACACCGGCAACATGGAGATCCTCGCCGCCTATGGCACGAAGGCCCAGAAGGAGCGGTGGCTCACCCCGCTCATGAACCAGGAGATCTTCTCGGCCTACTCGATGACCGAGCCCGAGGGGGGGTCGGACCCCAGCCTGTTCAAGACCACCGCCGTGCGCGACGGCGAGGAGTGGGTCATCAACGGAGAGAAGTGGTTCACCAGCGCCGGCCGGGTCGCCGACATCATCTTCGTGATGTGCACCAACGGCATCTTCATCGTCCCGCGCCACGCCCCGGGGGTCGAGGTCATGGACTACCCCCGCACCCACGACCACATCCGCTACCACGACGTGCGGGTCCCCCTCGACCACCTCCTCGGCCCCGAGGACGGCGCCCGGGTGCTGGCCCAGCGCCGGCTGGGGGGCGGGCGCATCCACCACGCCATGCGGGCCATCGCCCAGTGCCGCCGGGCCTTCGACATGATGTGCGAGCGGGCGCTCAGCCGCCGCTCCCACGGCAAGGTCATCGCCGAGCACCAGATGGTCCAGGCCGCCATCGCCGACTCCTACGCCGAGATCAACATGCTCCGGCTGCTGGTGCTGTGGACCGCCTGGACCATCGACCGCTCGAGCACCCAGGAGGCGCGGACCCAGATCGCCGCCTGCAAGTACACGGCGGCCAAGGTGCTGCGCGAGGTCTCCTACCGCGCCATCCACATCTTCGGTTCCCTGGGCGTCACCGACCTCACCCCGCTCCAGGCCATGTGGGCCGGGGCCCCGGCCATGTCGGTGATGGACGGGGTGGACGAGGTCCACAAGGTGACCGTCTCGCGCAACGTGCTCAGCGCCTACCGCCCTCACGAGGGGGCCTGGCCGACCGACTACCTCCCGGCCAAACGCCAGGCTGCCCTGGCCAAGTTCGCCCGGGCCATGGAGGAGGACCCCGACCTCGTCCACTACGCCGAGGCCATGGCCCGGCGCTCGAGCGGGCGGCACTGAGATGGAGGTGGCCGGGCGGTCGGTGGTGGTGACCGGTGGGGCGAGCGGCATCGGCCGGGCCCTCTGCCGGGCCTTCGCCGCGGCGGGGGCACGGGGCACGGTGGTGGCCGACCTCGACCGGGCCGGGGCCGAGGCGGTGGCCGCCGAGCTCACCGCCCGGGGTGCGCCGGCGCTGGCCGTCGAGGTCGACGTGGCCGACGGGGCGGCGGTCGCCGCCCTGGTGGCCGGGGCCGAGGCCGCCTTCGGCCCGCTCGACGTCTTCTGCGCCAACGCCGGCATCCTCGTCCCCGGCGGCGTGGACGTGCCCGACGCCACATGGGAGCGGATCTGGGCGGTCAACGTGATGAGCCACGTCCACGCCGCCCGGGCCGTGCTGCCCTCGATGCTCGGGCGGGGCGAGGGGTACCTGGTGCACACCGCCTCGGCGGCGGGCCTGCTCACCCAGGTCGGCTCGGCCCCCTACTCGGTCACCAAGCACGCCGTGGTGGCGCTGGCCGAGTGGCTGTCGATCACCCACGGCGGCGCCGGGCTCCGGGTCTCCTGCCTCTGCCCCCAGGGGGTCTGGACCGCCATGACCGCGGCGCCCACACCGGCACGCGCCGAGCTGGCCGCGGCCACTGCCGGGCGCGACGGCATGCTGGAGCCCGAGGCGGTGGCCGAGGCGGTGCTCGCCGCCATGGCCGAGGAGCGGTTCCTCGTCCTGCCCCACCCCGAGGTCGCCACCTACGAGCAGCGCCGGGCCGGCGACCGCGAGCGCTGGCTGCGCTCCATGCGCCGGATCCAGGCGCAGGTCGCCGGGTCCCCGCCGGCGCCCGGCTGACCCCGCCGCCCTACCCGCGGCCCAGGGCCTCGGCCGCCTGGCGCAGCGCGTCGCGGCACTCGGGGTGGGCGATCTCGGCCAGGGCGCGGGCCCGCTCGGTGACGGTCAGCCCCACCAGATCGGCCGACCCGTACTCGGTGACCACCACCCCGGTGTGGTGGCGCGGGGTCGAGACCACCGACCCGGCCGGCAGGACCGGCACGATGCGCGAGACCAGCTCCTCACCGACGGTGACCGTCGAGGGCAGGCAGACCAGCGAGCGCGAGTCGAGGTGCAGCTCGGCCCCGGCCACGAAGTCCTCGTGGCCGCCGACCCCCGAGATCTGCTTCCCCCCGACGGTGTCGGCCACGATCTGGCCGTAGAGGTCGACGCTGAGCGCCCCGTTGATCGAGATGAGCTTGGCGTTGCCGCCGATGACCGACGGGTCGTTCACCACCTCGACCGGCAGGAAGGCCACCTCGGCGTTGTGGTCCAGCCAGCGATAGAGGTCGGCGGTCCCGAGCGCGAAGGTGGTGACCGAGACCCCCTGGAACTCCCCCTTGGACTCGTTGGTCACCTTCCCGGCCAGGTGGAGCCGCATCAGGCCGTCGGTGAACATCTCCGAGTGGACGCCGTAGCCGCCGCCGTCGGCCTCGGCCAGCCGGGTGGCCACCATCGAGGGGACCCCCCCGATCCCGGTCTGCAGCGTGCACCCGTCACTCACGAAGCTCATGGCGTTGGCGGCGATCGCCGCGTCCACCTCGGTCGGCTCGGCCTCGGGCAGGGCGAAGGGCGCCCCGTCCGCCTCCACCAGGACGTCGATCGCGTCCAGGGGGATGGTATTGGTGAACTGCGGCGCCAGGCTCGAGGTCCTGGGCAGGTTGGGGTTGACCTCCACCACCAGCAGCCGCTCGGGGTCCCGGCCGGCCCGGAGCAGCTCGTCGCGGGTGGCCCCGTAGTGCAGTGAGAGGTTGCAGTTGCCGTCCTTGTCGGGCGGGGCGGCCTGGACCACCATCACCCGGGGCGAGAAGCTGGCCAGGATCGGCCCGAACTGGCGGAAGCCGCCCGGGACGTGGTCGATGCGCGCCCCCAGGGAGAGGTAGTACCGCTCGATCGGGCCGTAGAAGCCGCACCGGTAGCTGACGGCGGGGTTGCGGAGCACTTCGTAGAAGCCGAGCAGGAGCGCCCCGCCCAGGATCAGGTCCTCCCAGTCGTCCCGCCCGCCCAGCGCGGTCAGGAAGGCGTCGGGGACGGCCGGGCCGAGGCCGAACCCCACGGCGTCGCGCCGCTGGACCAGCGACACCGCCTCCTCGGCGCTGAGCGTGCGAACGGCCATCGCCCAGGAGTCTGCCCTCTCCCTGCGCCCGTGGCCACCCGGGCTACAGCGCCGGCCGGTGGCTCCCCGGCGTGGCCGGCCCCGGCAGGGTGCCGGGGTGCTCGGCCCCCTTGTCTGGTGCCGCCCCCGCCGCGCCGTCGGCCGCGGGCGGCGACGGGGCGGGCACGGCCTCGCTCAGCACCGTCGTCTGGATCAGCGGGCTGCGGGCCAGGAGGATGACGCTGCCCACCAGCGCCACCCCGGCGACCCCCTCCCCGAAGAGGTGCCACGGGTTGGCCGAGAGGTGCTCGCCGAAGACGGTGATCCCGAGCAGGCTGGCCACCAGCGGGTCCACCAGGGTCAGCCCCGGCTGGGTGGCGGCCAGCGACCCGGCCTGGAAGGCGTTGGAGACGAGGAACATGGCGGCCGCCCCCGACAGGAGCAGCACGTAGGGCGACCAGTTGGAGAAGACGGCGACCAGCCCCTGGCTGAGATGGGAGCTCAGCTCCTTCACCACGGCGGCCACGAACCCCCAGGCGATCCCGGCCGAGATCGAGAGCAGGGCGGCCCGGCGGGCGGCCGTGCGCCGGCGCCGGGGGCCGCTGGGCAGCATGGCCAGCGCGGCCACCAGCCCGGCGGCGCCGAAGGTGGCGGCGGCGGCGAGGATCCAGTGCCAGGCGGTGGCCTGCGACGGTGACCCGCCGGAGGGGTCGGCCAGGAAGAGGAAGACCCCGAGGCCGCCGGCCATCCCGACGGCGGCCATCCAGTCCCGGGCCCGCACCCGCCGCTGGCGGTCGCGCAGCGCCAGCCACCCGAAGACGAAGAGGAGCTCGGTGGCGATGACCGGCTGGACCAGGGAGAGGTCGCCCACCCGCAGGGCCAGCAGCTGGAAGGCGAACCCGGCGATCATGCAGAGGATCCCGAAGAACCACACCGGCCGGCGCACCAGGTAGACGACCAGCCGCCAGCTGAAGCTGAACTCGCCCGGCGCCGGGGCGGCCGCGACCCTCTGGGCCACCGCTGAGGTGGCCGTGAACATGCTCGCCGTCAGGGCGAGCAGTATCTCGCCGGTCATCGGTGCACGCTCGCTCCCCGGAAGCGTCGCCGAGCCCGATGGTCGGTGCCCGCGGCGATCCCCACGGCACTCCCTCTCTCCAACACCCAGTATCGCAAACCCCGGCCGGGCGGCGCTTGTTCCCGGCCCGAGCCGTACCTAGCCGAAGGCCAGTACGCCGAATGGGCGGGCTCAAGGGGTCCACGCAACGAGCCGGCGCGCCAACGACTGTGCGTTGACCCCCTGATTGCTGTACTTAGCCGAAGGTGAAGTCGTAGGCCTTCACCCCCGGGGAGGCCGACAGGGTGAGCAGGCCGGTGTGGTAGGTGGACGAGGAGACCATGGTGTAGAGGTCCGGCAACCCCGAGACCTGGACTGTCTTCATGTGGACGCCGTTCACCGAGACCGACACCCTCCCCTTCCCCCCCAGCACGAGGTAGACGTCGTCGGCCATGTAGGAGAGCTCGATCTGGGCCCCCTTGCCGGCGGTGATCTCCCAGGCCTCCTGGGTCCACGTCCCCCCGAAGGAGACCTCGCCCGTCGATAGGTCCGAGGCCAGGTGGTAGGTGGCGGCGCGGGACTCGAGGACCGGCGAGCCGAGATAGCGCTCCCCGTCGAAGCGGACGTAGCCGAGGTAGGTCTCTGTGGTGACCGGCCGGGTGGGGGCGCGGTTGGGCACCTCGGTCGGCGGCGGCAGCGACCGGGCGCCCCTCGCCTCGAGCAGCAGGCGGATGTCGCCCTCGGTTGTGGCGTACTGGCCCTCGCCGAAGGCGGTGTGGCGGATCTCGCCGTTCTGGTCGATCAGGTACTCGGCCGGCCAGTATGTGTTGTTGTAGGCGTCCCAGGTCTTGTAGTGGTCGTCGACGGCGACGGGGAAGCGGACCCCCAGCCGTCCCACCGCCGCCTCGACGTTGGAGGCGACGTACTCGAAGGGGAACTCGGGGGTGTGCACGCCCACCACCTCCAACCCGTAGCGGTGGTACTCGCGGTACCAGGCCTCGACGTGGGGGAGCTCGCGCTGGCAGTTGATGCACGAGTAGGTCCAGAAGTCGACGAGCACCACCTTGCCCCGCAGCGACGACAGCGTGAGGGGGCGGCCGCCGGGGGTGTTGAGCCACTCGGTGATGCCGGCGAATGTGGGCGCCCGGCCCAGGGCGGGCAGGGCCCCGGCGGCCGGGGTCTGTGCCGCGGCGTAGTCCTTGCCGTGCTCGCCCTTCAACGCGTGGAGCTGCCCTGTCACCCCGGCCGCCCGGTCGATCCGGTGCTGGAGGGTTGTCGAGTACCCCGGGATCCCCCGCAGCGCTGTGGTGACGTTGCAGATGATGGCCACGGCGACCAGGGCCACCACCACCCCGGCCACCCGCCGGACCACGGGCATGTGGGCGCGCAGCACGCCGAAGGTGGCCGTCGCCCGTCGGGACAGGTAGGCGAGGGCGAGCAGCGGCACCGCCACCCCCAGGGCGAAGGCCACGGTGAGCAGGACCACCGTGAACCCGACCCGGTGGTTCCCGGCGGCCGCGTCGACCGTGGTCAGCACCGGGCCGGCGCACGGGACGAAGACGAGCCCGAGGCTGAGGCCCAACACGAAGCCGTTGGCCGACCCGCTGGCCGGCCTCCCGCCGACCCTGGCGAAGGGACGCTCGAGGAGCGCCCCGATCTGCGGCACGACGAGCCCGGCGGCCAGGACGAACAGCATGGCGATGGCCAGGTCGTGCAGGAAGTCGTCGGGCAGGCCGAGCGCGCTCAACAGCGAGGCGCCGACCAGCACGAAGACGCTGAAGCTGGCCACCAGGCCGCCGATGATGGCCACGGGGCGCCAGCGGCTGCCCCCGACCGACCCGCCGGCGGCGATGACCGGCAGCACGGGGATGATGCAGGGGGAGATGCCGGTGATCAGCCCGCCGAGGAATCCCACGACCACGAGGAGCAGCACGACGCAGAGTCTGGCAACCCGACCGGTGCAGCGGGCGTCGCCCCGGCGCGCCACCGGCGGCCCGGGGCAGTGCCCGAAGGGGACGAAGCCCAGGGTGGGATCTGTGCTTCGGCGTCTTGCAGACACTGCCCCCGGCCGCCGGTGTCCCGGTGGTTCGGGTGCAGAACGGTTTCTACTCTACTGCATGTTGGCCGTCAACGGGTGCAATCCTGCAACTTTCGTCCACCCCGAGTGACCCGGCCCGATCCTGTGGGCCGCCGGCGCACCGGCTCACCCGCCGGGTGCAGCCGGCCCGGTGGGGACCCCGGCCGCCGCCGGGTGGACGGGCACCCGGACCCAGAAGCGGGCGCCGCCCCCCTCGTTCGGCCGCACCCCGACCGACCCGCCGTGGGCCCGGGCGATGGCCGCCACGATGGCCAACCCCAGCCCGGCCCCCCCGGTCGCCCGGGCCCGGGAGGAGTCGGCCCGGAAGAACGGCTCGAAGATCCGCTGCGCCTCGGCGGCCGGCACCCCCGCCCCCCGGTCGGCCACCTCCACCACCGCGTCGGGCCCCGCCGTGCCCACCCGCACCTCCACCGGCCCGCCCTCGGGCGAGTGGCGCACCGCGTTGACCAGGAGGTTGTCGACGACCTGGCGGAGGCGGGCGGCGTCGCCCACCATCGGCAGCGACCCCGGGGCGCGCAGGGCCACCGGGTGCTCGGGCGAGGTCGCCCGGGCCGCCTGGACCGCCCGGGTGGCCACCGCCACCAGGTCCATCGACCCGAGGTCGAGCGGCCGCTCGCGGTCGAGCCGGGCCAAGAGGAGCAGGTCGTCGACGAGCACGCTCATCCGGTCCGCCTCGTCGCGGATGTGGTGCATCGCCGTGGCCAGGTCCTCGGGCCGGTCCCGCGCCCCCAGGTCGAAGATCTCGGCGTAGCCCCGGATCGAGGTGAGCGGGGTCCGCAGCTCGTGGGAGGCGTCGGCCAGGAACCGGCGCAGCCTCCCCTCCGACGCCGTGCGGGCGGCGAAGGCCGCCTCGATCTCGCCCAGCATGGCGTTGAGGGCGAGCCCGAGCCGGCCCACCTCGGTCCGGTCCTCGGCCGGCAGCACCCGCCGGCCGAGGTCCCCGCCGGCGATGGCGCCGGCGGTCGCCGCCATGTCCTCGAGCGGCCGGAGCCCCCGCCGCACGATCCACCAGGCCAGCGCGCTCAGCCCGACCAGCACGGCCAGGCTCACCAGCACCATGACCAGCGCCAGCCTCCGAAGCGTCTGGTCGTCGCCGGTGAGCGGGATGGCCACCACGACGCTCAGCCCCCCCACCCCGGCCGGGCGGGCCAGCACCCGGTAGGTGACGGCCCCGGGGCCGGTGCTCTGGGCGTTGAAGTAGGCGGGGCCGCCCCCGGCGCCCACCGGCAGCGGCCGGGGCAGGGTCGGGGGCACGGGGGCGGCGCCGCCGTAGAGGAAGGAGACCGGCCGCCCCTCGACCCTCCCTGCGGCCGTCACCAGCTCGCCGATGGTCCCCGACGGGAAGAGGCCGTTGCGCGGCCCGCCCGGCTCGGTCCCCCGGCCGCCGAACGACGGGAACGACCGGTTGGGCAGCGCCCGGCCCCGGCCCGAGCACCCGCCGCCGGCTACCGACGGGGCCAGCCCCTCGCTGCACAAGAGCGCCCGGGAGACCGGGTAGGAGGCGCTGGCCAGCTCGGGGTCGAGGCGTGACTCGAGGAACGACCGCAGCTGGGTGTAGACGACCACGTCCGAGATGACCAGGCCGGCGGCGACCACCCCCACCAGCACCAGGAGGAGCCGGGCCCGCAGCGTCACCCCTCGCCACCCCCGGCCGAAGCGGCCGGCCGCCGCAGGCGGTAGCCGACACCCCGCACGGTGTGGATGAGGCGGGGGCCGTGGGCCTCGATCTTGCGCCGCAGCGAGCTGATGAAGATCTCGACCACGTTGTCGTTCCCGTCGAAGTCGTACTGCCACACCCGGTCGAGGATCTGGGACTTGGAGACCACCCGCTCGCTGTTCAAGAGCAGGTAGTGCAGGAGCTTGAACTCGGTCGGGGTGAGGTCGACCACGTGGCCGGCCCGGGTGACCTCGTGCTGGTCCTCGTCGAGGGCGAGGTCGTCGCAGCGCAGCACCCCGGTCTCCTCGTCGATCTCCCGGGTCCGGCGCAGGATGGCCCGGGCCCGGACGATCAGCTCCTCCACGCTGAAGGGCTTGGTGACGTAGTCGTCCCCGCCGAGGGTGAACCCCCGCAGCTTGTCCTCGAGGGTGTCGCGGGCCGAGAGGAAGAGCACCGGGACCCTCGGCTGGTCGCCCGACAGCCGCCGCAGCACCTCGAACCCGTCGACGTCGGGCAGCATCACGTCGAGCACCACGAGGTGCGGTCGGAAGGCGGCCACCGCCCGCAGGGCGTCGCGCCCGGTGTGGGCCACCTCGACGGTCATCCCCTCGTAGCGCAGTGCCATCGAGACCAGCTCGGTGATCCCGGGCTCGTCGTCGACCACCAGCACCCGCACACCCTCAGCCACGCCAGGCGACCTCCTCCGCCCGATCCTGCTGCCTTTTCCTGTCGGTACGCTGTGGACGGCCGGGCTGACCCACCCACCCCGGTACACCCCCGTCAGGTAGGCTGCCGGCTCGGAAACAGGAGGGACGATGCGGTGACCCGGCGTCGCGATGGCGGCACCTCGCGGGACGGCGCGCCGGCCGCGGGCCCCTCCTCGGTGCCCGAGGTCGGCCGGCTCCTGCGCCGGGCCCGCACCCGCCAGGGGCTGCGCCTCGAGGATGCGAGCGCCCGCACCGGGGTGCCCCTCGACCAGCTCGAGGCGCTCGAGGCCGGCACCGTCGACCGCATCCCCGACCGGGTCTGGATCCTGGGGTCCCTGCGCCGCTACGCCGACTTCCTGGGCCTCCCCGGCGACCGCTTCGTGCTGGCCGTGGTCGACCACTGGCCCTCGCCCGCCGCCACCCCGGCCGTGGTCCCCGTCCCGCCCCGCCATCCCGTCGCCCGCACCCCGGTCGCCGCGGTGGCGGCCGGTTCGTTGGCCGTCCAGGTCCCGCCGGTCGCCGTCGCGCCGACGGCCGGCGCCGGGGTGGGGGCGGTCACCCGCCTCGACGTGGGTGTCGAGGAGACACCGCTGCCCACCGGCGTCCAGCCCAGCACCGCCCAGGTGCCGATCGTCCCCAACACCGGGGTCATCCCGGCCGTCCGCCCGGCCGCCCGGCCGCCACGCCCCGGCACCCGCCCGCTGGGCCCGACGGTGCTCGGGGTGGCCGTCGTGGCCCTCGCCGTCGCCGTGGTGGCCGGGGTGGGGCTCCTCGTCGTCAACCACTACGAGCCGCGCTGGCTGCGCGACATCGGCCTCACCCACGCCCCCGGCGGCTCCGCCGGGCCCGCGGCCGGGGGCACGACCACCACCACCTTCTCCGACCACCTCGTGGTGACCAAGACCTCGCCCAACGCTGTGACATTCAGCGTGGCCACCTCGTCGTACCAGGTCGCCGTGGTGGCCGACGGCGGCCCCAGCTGGGTCCAGGCCACCGTGTCCGGCCAGCCGGCCCCGGTCTACAGCGGCGTGCTGGCACCGGGGCAGACCCAGCACTTCTCGGTCACCGGCACCGTCCAGATCGAGATGGGCTCGGTGGCGGCCCACGTCACGGTCACCACAGGGCTCCACCTCTTGGGGACGTTCGTCCCGACCGCCGCCCCCTTCACCATGACCGTCAGCCCCCAGGGCTGACCGGCCTACTCGGAGCCCGAGACGGCGGCCACGGCGGCGACGGCCTGGCCCTCGTCGAGGTTCATCACCCGCACCCCGGTGGCGTCGCGGCCCTGGGAGGCGATCTCGCGCACGGCGGTGCGGATCACCACCCCGCCGGTCGAGACCAAGAGGATCTCCTCGTCGAGGGCGACCATGAAGGCGGCCACGACCCGTCCCCGCTTGGCCGTCAGCCGGATCCCCCGCACCCCCTGGCCCCCGCGGGCCTGGCGGTTGAACCGCTCGAGCTTGGTCCGCTTGCCGTAGCCGGCGTCGGTGACCATCAGGATGTCCGCCTCGTCCCGGGCCACGTCGAGCGAGACCACCTCGTCCTCGTCGCGCAGCCGGATCCCGCGCACCCCGGCGGCGTCGCGGCCCATGGCCCGCACGTCGTTCTCCGAGAAGCGGATGGTCATCCCCTTGCTCGTCACCTCGAAGAGGTCGTCGTCCCCGCTGGTGGCCACCACGCGGACCAGCTCGTCGCCCTCGCGCAGGTTAATGGCGATGAACCCCTCGCGCCGCGACTTGTCGTACTCGCTGAAGGCGGTCTTCTTCACCTGGCCCCGGGCGGTGGCGAAGACCAGGTAGTGGTCGGCCGGGAAGTCCCGGGTCTGGACGATCGCCTGGATGGTCTCCCCGCCCTCCAGGGGCAGCAGGTTGACCAGGGCGGTGCCCCGGGCGGTGCGCTCCTTCATCGGGATCTCGTGGCCCCGCAGGCGGTAGACGCGCCCGCGGTTGGAGAACAGGAGCAGGTAGGAGAGGGTGGTGGTATGGACCACGTGGGTCACGAGGTCCTCTTCTTTGAGGCGCGCCCCCTGTACCCCCCGCCCGCCGCGGCCCTGGGTGCGGAAGGCGTCGGCCGAGACCGACTTGATGTAGCCGGCCGCCGTCATCGTCACCACCACGTCCTCGTCGTCGACGAGGTCCTCCACGCCGAGCTCGCCCGGGTCGTGGGTGATGAGCGTGCGGCGAGGGTCGGCGAACTTGTCCCGGATGGCCGTCATCTCGGTGGCGATGACGCCGCGCAGCCGGGCCGGGTCGGCCAGGATCGCCTGGAGCTCGGCGATCGTCTGGCGCAGCTGGGCCATCTCCTCCTCGAGCTCGCTGCGCCCGAGGCGGGTGAGCCGACCGAGCGTCATGTCCAAGATGTGGTTCGCCTGCTCCTCGCTGAAGGAGAACGGGGCCGCCATCAGGGCGGCCCGGGCGGCCGGTCGGTCGTCGGAGCCCCGGATGGCGGCGATCACCGCGTCCAGCATGTCGATCGCCCGCAGCAGCCCCTCGACGATGTGGGCCCGCGCCTCGGCCTTGCGCAGCCGGAACTCGCTGCGCCGGGTGACCACCTCGACCTGGTGGGCCACGTAGTGGGTGAGCACCTGGGCCAGGTTGAGGGTCCGGGGCACCCCGTCCACCAGGGCCAGGGTGTTGACCCCGAAGCTGGTCTGCAGGGGGGTGTGCTTGTAGAGCTTGTTCAGCACCACGTTGGCGTTGGCGTCGCGCTTCAGGCGGATCACCAGGCGGTGCTTGCGGCCGGCCGAGTCGTTCTGGGTGTCGGCGATCCCGTCGAGGTCGCCCGACTTCACCAGGTCGTGGATCTTCTGCTCGACCACCTCGACCGAGGTCTGGTAGGGGAGCTCGGTCACCACGATCCGGGTGGCGTCGCGGCCCTCCTCGATCTCGGCCACCGCCCGCATCTTCACCGACCCCCGGCCGGTGCGGTAGGCGTCGAGGATCCCCTGACGCCCGAGGATCTGGGCCCCGGTCGGGAAGTCCGGCCCCTTCACGAACGCCATCAGCTCGTCGGGGGTGGCCTCTGGGTGCTCGAGCAGGTGGATGGTGGCGTCGATCACCTCGCCCAGGTTGTGCGGCGGGATGTTGGTGGCCATCCCCACGGCGATCCCCTGCGACCCGTTGACCAGGAGGTTCGGGAAGCGGGCGGGGAGCACCGTCGGCTCCTCGGTCGAGTTCGAGTAGTTCGGGGTGAAGTCGACGGTCTCCTCGTCGATCCCGGCCATGAGGTCGAGGGCGAGGGCCTCCAGCCGGCACTCGGTGTAGCGCATGGCCGCCGGGCCCTCGTCGGGGCCGGTGCCCCCGAAGTTGCCGTGGCCGTCGATCAAGGGATGGCGCAGGCTGAAGTCCTGGACCATGCGGACCAAAGCGTCGTAGATGGCCGAGTCGCCGTGGGGGTGGTAGGTCCCCATGACCTCGCCGACCACCGCCGCGCACTTCACGTGCGGGCGGTCGGGCCGCAGGCTCTGGTCGAACATCGAGTACAGGATCCGGCGGTGCACCGGCTTCAGTCCGTCGCGCACGTCGGGCAGGGCCCGCGACACGATGACCGACATGGAGTACTCGAGGAACGAGCGCTCCATCTCCTCTTGGATCTCGATCGGCTCGATGAAGCCGAGCACCGGCGCGTCGGCCGGCGGCTCCGCCCCGTTGCTCCCGTTGGTGGAGGTGGTGTCTCTGGAGGTTCGTCGTGCCATGGGTGTGGGTCGCCTCAGACGTCGAGGAAACGGACGTCCTTGGCGTTGGTCTGGATGAAGTGGCGGCGCAGCTCGACGTCGTCGCCCATGAGGATCGAGCAGACCTCGTCGGCGGTGGCCGCCTGCTCCACGTTGATCTGGAGCAGCGAGCGCTTGGTCGGGTCGATGGTGGTCTCCCGCAGCTCGCCGAAGTCCATCTCACCCAGCCCCTTCAGCCGCTGGAAGTCCTGCTTGTGGTCGGGGTGCTCGACCATGAAGGCGTCCTTGGCCGCGTCGTCCTTCAGGTAGACCTTCTCCTTGCCCACCAGCGTCGAGTAGAGCGGCGGCTGGGCCACGTAGACGAAGCCCCCCTCCACCAACAGCTTCATCTGGCGGAAGAAGAAGGTGAGCAGGAGGGTGCGGATGTGCGAGCCGTCCACGTCGGCGTCGGCCAGCAGGATCACCTTGTGGTAGCGGATCTTGGAGACGTCGAAGTCGTCGGCCAGGCCGGCCCCCACCGCGGCGATCAGCGCCTGGATCTCGGCGTTCTTCAGCATCTTGTCGATCCGGGCCCGCTCGACGTTCAGGATCTTGCCCCGGATGGGCAGGATGGCCTGGGTGCGCGGGTCGCGGGCGTCCTTGGCCGACCCGCCGGCCGAGTTCCCCTCGACGATGAACAGCTCGCACTCACGCGGGTCGCGCGAGCTGCAGTCGACCAGCTTGCCCGGCAACCCCGCCCCGTCGAGCCCGGACTTGCGCCGGGTCAGGTCGCGGGCCTGGCGGGCGGCCACCCGGGCCCGCTGGGCCACCAGCGACTTCTTGACCACCTGGTTGGCCTCGGTGGGGTTCTCCTCCAGCCACTCGGCCAGCTTCTCGTTGGTGGCCCGCTCGACCAGCGAGCGCATGGGCACGTTGCCCAGCTTGGCCTTGGTCTGCCCCTCGAACTGGGGGTCCTTCAGCCGCACCGAGACGATCGCCGTCAGCCCCTCGCGGATGTCCTCGCCCAGGAGGTTGTCCTCCTTCTCCTTCACCAGGTTGCGCGACCGGGCGTAGCGGTTGACCACGTTGGTCAGGGCCTTCTTGAACCCCTCCTCGTGCATCCCGCCCTCGGTGGTCGAGATCCCGTTGGCGAAGGAGTGGATGGATTCGTGGAACCCCGTGTTCCACTGGAGGGCCACCTCGACCTCCTGGGCGTCCTCGGTCTGCTCGTAGGCGGCGACCTTGCGGAAGAGCGACTCCTTGGGCGCGTTCAGGTGCTTCACGTAGTCGACGATCCCGCCGTTGTAGCGGAACACCGACTTCTCTCCCCGCCCGGCCCGCTCGTCGGCGAAGCGGATCTCGAGCCCCTTGTTCAAGAAGGCCATCACCTGGAGCCGCTCGACGATCGTCTGGGCCCGGAACTCCACCTCCTCGAAGATGGCGGGGTCCGGCCAGAAGCTGACCGTGGTGCCGGTCCGGCCCCGGGGGGCATCCCCGGCCACCTTCAGCTTCCCCTTGGGCTGGCCGCCGTCGGTGAACTCCAGCACGTGGTGCTTGCCCTGGCGGTCGATCTCCAGGACGAGCCGCCTGGACAGGGCGTTGACCACCGAGACCCCCACCCCGTGGAGGCCGCCGGAGACCTTGTAGCCCGCCCCGCCGAACTTCCCCCCGGCGTGCAGGGTGGTGAGCACGATCTCGGCCGCCGAGCGGTCCGGGTACTGCGGGTGGGGGTCGACCGGGATGCCCCGGCCGTCGTCGACCACCTTGCACCCGCCGTCGGCCAGGAGCGTCACGTCGATCCGGGTGCAGTAGCCGGCCATAGCCTCGTCGACGGCGTTGTCGACCACCTCCCAGACCAGGTGGTGCAGGCCGCTCGGCCCGGTCGACCCGATGTACATCCCCGGCCGGATCCGGACGGGGTCGAGGCCCTCGAGCACGGTGATGTCGCTGGCGTCATAGGAGGCGCCGTCACGCGCCAATTTGTTCCTCCACGCTCTCCACGGGCGCGCCCTTTCGCATCAGCGGTTTTGCCGCCCACGCCGGGTCCCCGTGCAGTTCGGGCCGTCTCTCCGGTGCGGACGCCACATTCTACCCGACGCCACCGCCCCCCGGACGGCTTGCGGGCCGTTGCGGCCCCGGTCGGACGGTCACCTCGAGGCGGTCGGGGGCCTGCCCGGAGACCTCCCCCACCCGGGCCAGCAGCCCCGCCCCGAGCGAGCGCACCTGGGTGGCCCAGGCTGGATGGTCGGCCGCCACCACCAGCACCCCGCCCGAGAGCCGCACCGGCCGCACGTGGCGGGCCAGCGCGGGGCCGGCGATCTCCTCCCAGCGGGTGAAGACGGCCGACAGCGACCCCGCCCCCGGTGCCGGGGCGCCGGGGCGCCCGAGGCGGGCCAGCGCGTCGTCGATCCCCTCGCCGAGCCGTCGGGGGCCGGGGTCGACGCCGGGCCGCCGGCGCCGGCGCCGCGGCGGCTCCCCGCTCACCGCCCGGCCCCCAGCAGCCGCCGGACGTCGACGGTCGACGCCACCGACACCCCGTCGGGCACGGGCATGGCCGTGGTGAGCAGCGCCTGGCCGCCGGGGAGCTCGCCCACCAGCGCCAGGCTGCGGTCCGGGTCGAGCTCGGAGAAGACGTCGTCGAGCAGCAGGATCGGCGGGGTGCCCGCCCGGGCCGTCACCAGCCGGTGCACCCCGAGCCGGAGCGCCAGCGCCAGGCACCGCTGCTCGCCCTGGGACGCCTGGAGCCGGGCGTCGCGCCCGGCGATGGAGAGCACGAGGTCGTCGCGATGGGGGCCGGTCGAGGTGGCGCCCCGTCGCACGTCGTCGCGCCGCCCGGCCACCAGGGCGTCGGCCAGGGCACCCTCCCACGACCGGCGGTAGGAGAGGGCGACCGCCGGATGGCCGCCGCCGGGCGGCTCCCCCCCGGCGGCCAGGGCGGCGTAGGAGGTGTCGGCGTAGGGCGCCAGCGCCGCGCAGAGCGCCTGACGCGCCTCGGCCAGCGCCGTCCCGGCCGTCCCCAGCCGCTCGTCCCATACCTCGAGGGTGTCGGCGATCTCCGGGCTCAGCCTCCCGCCCGCCTGGCGCAGGAGCGCCGAGCGCTGGCGGAGCACCCGCTCGACCTCGTCGGCCACGGCCGCGGCGCCCGGGTCCAAGAGGCGGAGCGCGTCGTCCAGGAGGTCGCGCCGCCGGGCCGGCCCCCCCTGGACGACGCCGAGGTCGTCGGGGGAGAACACGGTCACCGGCACCGCCTCGGCCAGGTCCCGCCGCGCCCGGACCGGCTGGCGGTTGACCTGGGCCCTGGACCGGCCGGTCGCCGCCACCTCCGCCTCGACCAGCACCGGGGACCCGTCGCGGTCGAGCTCGGCCCGCACCACCGCCCGCTCGCACCCGGTGCGGACCATCGCCTCGCGCGGCGCGCCGCGGAAGGAGCGCTGGGTCCCCAGGTAGGCGACGGCCTCGAGGATCGTGGTCTTTCCCGTCCCGTTGGGCCCGGTCAGGACGGTGGTGCCGGCGGGGTCGGGTTCGAACGTCGCCTCGGCGAAGGAGCGGAAGTCGAGCAGGTGGAGGCGTCGCAGGCTCATGGTGGCGGCCGCGGCGGCCGGCGGAGGCTCAGGACACCCGCACCGGCATCAGCAGGTAGCGGAAGTCCTCGTCCTCGGCGCCGCGCACGGTGGCCGGGCGCGACGGGTCGGCGGTCTCGATGATCACCTCGTCGCCGAGCACCGCCTCGACCCCGTCGATCAGGTAGGTCGGGTTGAAGGCGATGACCAGCTCCTCGCCGGTGAAGTCCCCGTCGACCGTCTCGCTGGCCTCGCCCACCTCCTGGGAGACCACGGTGAGGTCCACCCCTCCCGGGCGCATCGAGAGCCGCACCGGGGTGGTGTTGTCCCGGACCAGCAGCCGCACCCTGCGCAACGCCCCGACCAGGCTCTCCTTGCCCAGGTGGAGGCGGTTGGGGTAGTGGTCGGGGACCAGCTGGCGGTAGTCGGGGTAGGTCCCCTCCAAGAGCCGCGTGCTGATCCTGACCCGGCCGGAGGTGAAGGTGATCTCCTTGGGCCCGATGGTGACCCCGATCTCGGCCGGGCCCGCCTCGGCGCCGTCCTCGCCCCCGGCGCCGTGCGCGGAGGGGGAGAGCCGCTGCAGCTCGGCCAGGGCCCGGGCCGGCACCAGGATGTCCCCCGGCGTCCCGTCCTCGCCCGCGGTGAGCCCGCTCGTCCCCGCCAGGTCGCGCAGCGCCAGGCGGTAGGAGTCGGTGGCCACCAGGCGGATCGACCCCTTCTCCTCGGTGAGCAGCACCCCGGTCAAGAGCGGCCGGGCGTCGTCGGTGGAGGCGGCCCGCACCACCTGGCGCAACCCCTCCCCCACCATCCCCGCCGGCAGCACCACCGTCGGTTCGGCGACCGCAGCCACCACCGGGAACTCGACCACCGGGAACGCCCGCAGCCCGAACCGCGACCGGGCCGCCGAGATCTCCACCTTGTCCACGTCGTTGCTGCCCTCGTGCTGGGCGATCCCCTCCATGGTCACCGCCCCCGGCTCGAGCGAGCGGACGATGTCGGCCGCCAGGCGGGCCGGGACGACGCACTCGCCGTCCTCGATCCCGATGACCTCGAGGTCCACCCGGATGGTGAGGTCCAGGTCGGTCCCGGTCACCACCAGCGCGTTGGCGTGGCACTGCAGGTGCAGTCCGGAGAGGACCGGCGAGGAGACGCCGCGGCCGCTGGCCGCCCGGCCGGCGGCGGCGAGCGCCTCGACCAGCGAGTCGCGTTCGGAGCGGAACTTCATCGTGGGCTGACCCCCCGCCGTGGTGCACACCGTTGGCTACACATAGAAGAAGTAATTCTTTCTCTAGAGATAGTAAGAGCTGGGGATTGTGGACGGAGGAGCTCCGTTGCTGGTGGGAGCCACTGTGGTCGTCCACCGGGGTCGTGCGGCCGGTGGACGCGCCGCGCGCCGCCGCGGCCGCCCCCGGCCGGCCTGTGGACGGCGGCGGGTGGTATCCCCAGGATAGACCGGGGTCGCCCACAGGGCGGGGGACCGGCGGGCGTCATGGCCCGTTGCGGATCTGCAGGGTGAGCTCGGTCACCTGCTCGTAGATCTGTCGCCGTTCCTTCATCTGGGTGGTGATCTTCTCGACGGCGTGGATGACGGTGGTGTGGTCCCGCCCGCCGAAGACCCGGGCGATGGCCGGGTAGCTGTAGTCGGTGAGGTTGCGGACCAGGTACATGGCCACCTGGCGGGCGGTGACGAGCGGGCGGGTCCGGCTGGGGCCGCAGAGGGCGTCGACGCTGAAGCCGTAGCTGGCGGCGGTGGCGTCGAGGATCATCTGGGGGGTGATGGCCCGGGGCTGGTCGGTGGAGACGATGTCGGAGAGCACCCGTTCGGCCAGGTCGAGCGAGACGGGCTCGGCGTTCAGGCTGGCGAAGGCGGTGACCCGGATCAGGGCGCCCTCGAGCTCGCGGATGTTGTTCTTCACGTGGGTGGCGATGAAGGTGAGGACGTCGTCGGGGATGAGCTCGCGGTCGGCCTCGGCCTTGGAACGCAGGATGGCCAGCCGGGTCTCGATGTCGGGGGGGTCGACCTCGGTGATGAGGCCGGAGAGGAAACGGCTGCGGAGCCGGTCCTCGAGGGTCTCGATCGACTTGGGGGGCCGGTCCGAGGTGAGGACGATCTGCTTGCCCGCCCCGTGGAGGTCGTTGTAGGTGTGGAAGAACTCCTCTTGGAGCCCCTCTTTGTTCTGCATGAACTGGACGTCGTCGATGAGCAGGACGTCGCAGACCCGGTAGCGGCGCTTGAAGGCGATCGTCGTCGACATGCGCAGCGAGTCCACGAAGTCGTTCATGAAGGTCTCGGTGGTGACGTAGAGGACCGTCTTGGAGGGGAAGTTCTCCTGGACGTAGTTCCCGATGGCGTGGAGGAGGTGGGTCTTGCCGAGGCCCGAGTCGCCGTAGATGAACAGCGGGTTGTACGACCGGCCCGGGGTCTCGGCCACCGCCTGGGCCGCGGCGTGGGCCAGGCGGTTCGAGGAGGCGGTGACGAAGGTGTCGAAGGTGAACCGGGGGTCGAGCGCCACGGCCGGCGTCTCGCGCCCGGCGGGGGCCTCGGGGGGCCGGGGGTGCTGGGGCCGGGCCCCGTTCGCCCCGGCGGCGGGCGGCCCCGCGGCGTGGTCGGGGCGGGGGTGGTGGTCGGCCTGCTCGGGCACGGCCCGGTCGACCACCTGGAGGCGGACCTCGACGGGGGCACCGGCCATCCCGCTCAGGATGTCCCCGATCAGGTGGAGGAACCGGCTCTCGACCCGCTCACGCACGACGGCGTTGGGCACGCCGAGCACGAGCACCCCGTCGGCGTAGGAGACCGGCTCGATCGCCGAGAGCCACATCTGCCACGTGGTGTCCGACACCTGTTCACGCAAGGACGCTGTGCAGAGCGTCCACAGCCCGCTGGTTTCGTCCACCTGCTCCTCCGCGTACCTGGGCTCCCGGTCGTCCACAATGTGGTCCACAGGTGTGGAACACACGGGCGCCCTTGGTCGGTCGAAGGTACACCGCCGGGGCCGTCTTCGCCCAGTGGGCGGTGCCGACCAGGACCCCGGCCCGGCGTCGGGGAGGCTCGACTAGTCCGCGCCGGGGATCTCGCCTAGCATCACAGGGCGTCATCGTCGCCGGCGGCCTGTCCGGCACCACGTCGGTAGTACCCCCCGCTCGGCGGTGACCTTCCCCTGCGCCGGCCCCTAAAGGTCGGGCGTGAACAGATTTACCAGGTCACAGCGGTGAAAGGCTGATCTACGTGAAGCGAACCTACCAGCCCAATACGCGCAAGCGAGCGAAGACCCACGGGTTCCGCAAGCGCATGGCGACGCGGGGCGGTCGAGCGATCCTGAGGGCGAGGCGGCTCAAGGGGCGGCATCGGCTGACGGTCTGAAGAGATCGTGCAGAACCGCTGATCATGGCTGCGGTCGTGGGGAGGATCCGCGACCGGTCGACCCTCCGGGCGCTCCGTCGCCCGGCGGGGAAGGCGGCGCGCGGCCCGATCCGGGTCTCCTACGTGCCGGCCCGGGGCCCCGAGGGCGAGCGGTTCGCCCAGGTCGGCTACGTGGTCGGCCGCCGGTGCGGCAACGCCGTCCACCGCAACCGGCTGCGCCGGCGCTGCCGGGCGGCGGCCCGGGCGGCGGTCCCCGGCCTGGCGGCGGGGAGCTACCTGATCCGCCCCGAGCCCGACGCCGCTGCGCTCCCCTACGCCGACCTGGCCCGGGCGGTGGCCCAGGCGATGGCCGCCGCGGCCGGCAGGGCCGGCGCCCGATGACCGCGCCCCCCCTCGGCACGGCCCGCCCGCAGCGCACCCCGGCGCAACGGGCGCTCTTGGCCGCCATCGCCCTCTACCAGGGGCTGCGCACCGGGCGGGTCTCCTCGTGCCGGTTCACCCCGAGCTGCTCGGCCTACGCCAAGGAGGCGGTGGAGCGTTACGGGGCGTGGCGTGGCGGGGTGCTGGCCGTCCGGCGCATCGGGCGGTGCCGCCCGTTCGGCGGGCACGGTGTCGACCTGGTCCCCGACGCGGTGCGCCGGGGGGTGGCGCGGTGAGCGCGCTGGCCCGGATCACCCCGCTGGTCGGGGAGAACTCCCTGTTCAAGGCGGTCGGGGACGTCTTCCACCCGCTGTTCGAGCTGGTGGGGGCGGTCCTGGCCTTCATCTACGGGATCATCCCGAACTACGCGGTCGCCATCATCCTGCTCACGATCCTGATCATGGCGCTGCTCACGCCGCTCACCATCAAGAGCACGCGGTCGATGATCGCCATGCAGGCGCTCCAGCCCGAGCTGCAGAAGCTCCGCCAGAAGTACAAGGGGGCGGAGAACCGCGAGCAGCTCAACCAGGAGATGATGCGCCTCTACCGGGAGCAGGGGGTGAGCCCCACCGGTGGCTGTCTGCCCATGTTCTTGCAGATGCCGGCGCTGATCGTCCTCTACGACACGATCAAGGGGCTCACCAACACCATCAAGGCCGGGACAAAGTTCCCGAAGGGGACCGTCCTGCCCACAGGGCATGTGGCCAACGGGCTCATGAAGTGCACGGCCCAGATCGGCGCCAAGGTCGGCAAGACAATTCTCTGCGCGGTGCCGCGCTACATCCCGAACGCCTCGAAGATGTACCACAACCTGGTCAATTCGCCCGGGGTGATGAAGTCCTTCGGCCTCAACCTGGCGTTGAAGCCGCTCTCCCACCACAACGGCTGGATCGACTACGTGCCCTACGTGGCCATGGTGGCGGTCGCCGTGGGGCTGCAGTACTTCCAGATGAGCCAGATGACCAAGCGGAACAAGGCCGCGGCGCAGATGAACCCCCAGATGCAGACGATGCAGAAGGTGATGCCGCTGATCTTCGCCTACATCTACTTCCTGATCCCCGCCGGCGTGGTGGTCTACATGATCGTCTCCTCGGCCATCCGGATCCTCACCCAGGACCTCATCTTCCGCTACGGCATCGTCCAGCGGCCCGGCGAGCGCGAGATCGGGGCGGGGGCGAAGAAGGGGCTGGCGTCGCGGCTGCCCCAGGTGTCGACGGCCCTGGCGCCGGTCGAGGCCGAGGAGAAGGAGGCCAAGCCGGCCACCGGGACGCGCAACGGCTCGGGCGGCGGTGCGAGGAAGCCGGCGACGTCGAAGGCGGGAAGCGCCAGGAGCGGGGCCGGGAGCGGTACTACCGATGGTACTACCGCGCCCAAGGCGCATCCCCGGTCCAAGTCCAAACGAGCGAGAAAGGCACGCTGAGCGGTGGAGTGGGTCGAGGTGACCGGCAAGACGGTCGAGGAGGCCAAGGAGGCCGCGCTGTTCCAGCTCGGCGTGGCCGAGGGCGACGCCGAGGTGATCGTGGTGAGCGAGCCAAAGACCGGGCTGTTCGGTCGGGTCCGGGGCGAGGCCCGGGTGCGGGCCCGGGTGCGGCCGGTGGGGCCGCGCCCCAAGCGCCAGCGCCACGGGGGCCGGGAGCGGACACGCCCGTCGGGCGGCGGCGGGGGTCGAGGTTCGGGCGGGAGCCGGGGAGGCCGGCCGGCCGGTGGCCGCGGCGGCAACGGCGGCGGCAACGGCGGCGGCGGGGACCAGGGGGCAGAGCGCCGGGAGCGGCCTGCCGGCCAGGGCGGCGGGCAGAGCCGGTCGGCGCGCCGCCGGCGGAGCAGGTCGGGATCGAGGCCGGCGGGCGAGGGTGCGGCGGCCGGGAACGGCGGTCGGTCGGGGGCGGGGAGCGCCAGCGGGTCGGGCGGGGAACGGCAGGGACGAGGCAGCAGCGGCCCCGAGGGGCAGAAGGCGAAGGAGGAGCTCGAGATGGCTGAGGGAATGACCCTTGAGGAGCAGGCGGAGGTGGCCAAGGAGTTCCTGGAGGGGCTGCTCGACCGCTACGGGTTCGAGGCGTCGGTGGAGACCAGGGTCATCGACGAGGAGACGGTGGAGCTCGCCGCCAAGGGCGAGGGGCTCGGGCTGCTGGTCGGGCCCAAGGGCTCGACGCTCGCCGCCCTCCAGGACGTGACCCGCACGGTCGTGCAGCGGCGGTTCCCGAGCCGGACCGACCGGATCCTGGTGGACGTGGCCGGCTACCGCGAGAAGCGGTCGGCGGCGCTGCAACGGTTCAGCCGGCAGGTGGCGGATGAGGTGATCGATTCAGGCGACGAGCGGGCGCTGGAGCCGATGTCGCCGGCCGACCGGAAGGTCATCCACGACACGGTCAACGAGATCGAGGGCGTGGTGACCCGGTCGGAGGGCGAGGAGCCCTACCGCCACGTGGTCATCGCCCCCGGCAGCTGACCCCCGGCCACCGTCCGGTCCGCCCGACCCGGGCCGCACGGTGACCGACGGCGGCCGTCCGGCGGCGGGCGCCGGACCCGACGGTGCCCTCTTCGAGGTCCTCGGAGAGGCCAGGGATCTGGGACTGCTGGGTCCCGGTCCGCTCGACCCCCAGGTGGCGCACGCCCGGGGGTTCGCCCGGGCGGTGGCCGACTCCCCCACCGCACCGCACCACCCTGGGCGCGTCCTCGACCTCGGGTCGGGCGGCGGGCTGCCCGGACTGGTGCTGGCCTTCGCGTGGCCCGGCACCAGGTTCACCCTCCTCGACGCCGGCCGTCGTCGGGTGGCGTTCCTCGAGCGGGCGGTCGAGCGGTGCGGTCTCGACGGAAGGGTGACGGTGGTCCTGGGACGGGCCGAGGAGGTCGGCCGGGACCCCGAGCACCGGGGCGCCTACGACCTGGTGGTGGCGCGATCGTTCGGTCCCCCGGCGGTGACGGCCGAGTGCGCGGCGCCGTTCCTGCGGGTCGGCGGTGCGCTGGTCGTGTCGGACCGTCCGGGAGAGGAGGCGCCGGGGGAACGGTGGCGCGGGCCCGACCTGGCGGCGCTGGGGATGGGGGAGCCGGTGGCGGTCCGCGCCGAGTTCGGCTTCCTGGTCGTCGCGCAGGAGTTGCCGTGCCCCGGGCGGTTCCCCCGCCGGGTGGGTGTCCCGGCGAAGCGCCCGCTCTTCTGAGCGCGAGGGGCGCCGGCGGGCAGCGACCGAGTGGGCAGCCGGGTCGAACCGCGACCCACCGCCCCCACTCCCCCGCCGGCGGCCCGGGGTGCGGACCGACAAGGTCGGCGTCCCGAGACGAGGTGCGCGGGGCGTCCGCCGGTCCGTGGCTGGCCCGAAGGAGCGCCGCGGCTGCCCGGGGTTGCGCTTCGGGGACGGCGCGCGCCGTCGAGTTCGGCTGGAAAGGCTGAGCTTCGGGCCCAGCGGTTCGTCGGCACCGGAGGTCGAGGGACGGCCGGGGATTCGGCGCGGCGCCGCCCGCAGGTTCATCCCGGATCCAGGGTCCCGGAGCCGGGTTCGCCGGGTCGTCGTCGTGGCCAAGGGTGGCGGGAGCCAGACCGGCGACCGCCCGGGTCCGCCGGAGCCCGGACCCCCGGGAGGGGCCGGCGCCCGCCAGCCGCCGCCGTGGGCAGGAGGGTCGTGCGGTCGGTGGCGTGCAGTGTGATCTGGGCTCGGCCTGGGGTCGACCCGGGGCCAGCGCCGGGGTGCGGGGGAGGGCGGCGGTCCCGGGGGATCCGGACCCTGCTCCGCCCGTTCGGGGATCAGTCGGGCCGGGCCCCCCTGAGGCGGTCGAACAGGGTTGATGCCTGGTCGCCGGGGTCGGGGATCGACGGTTGTGCGGCGGGCGGCGCGGAACGGGGAGCAGGTTCACCGGCCGAGCTGGTGGGTGCGGGCCGATCGCCGATCGCCGTGTCGAGCGGTGCGGCAGGAAGACCGAGGGAGCGTGCGTAGCGGGTCTGCATCTCGAGGAACCGACGGTGGCAGTGGGCGTCGAGGTCGGGGGTGACCCGCTCGCGGAGCAGGGGGAAGAGAACGTCCCGCAGGTAGGGCCCCCGGGCCATCCACTGGAAGTAGTGGCGTTCGCCGTGGTGGTAGGGGCCGTAGAGCTTGCCCCCCGGGAACGTGCGCTCGAGCCACAGGAACAGGGCCTCGTGCCGGACGTGCATGCGAAGGGTGATCTGGGGCTGCCGGCCGTCCCCGCCGAAGTGCCCCTCCCCGACCAGGAGGCCGACCAGCACGCCCACGTCGTAGTCGGTCGGCATCCCCCACCCTCCTCTCCCGGTGCTGTTTCACCGTAAGGTAGCACGTGAAACAGGCCGAGGCGGCTGAACTCCAAGGGACCCCCGGCCGACTGGGGTCGACTTCCGAGCGACGACGTCGATCGCACGGCGTGGTCCGACCGCAAGGTCGGCGGTCCGGCCGGCGCCGACCTGATAGCTTCGCCATCGCAGCGTCCGTGAGCTCGACCGTGCGCACCGGGCCCGTCCGACCTGCGCCGATGGCACCGCAGGTGGAGTTGGCCACCCCCCTGTGGGGCCGAGCTGGTCAGCGTGGCCGTCCTCGGGGCGCCGTTGTGCTCACCTCGGCCGCGAGGTTCCTGCGCAGTGCCCCGAAGCGGTTCACCCACCTGGTCCTTCCATGTCCCAACCAGTCCGGATAGAGCACACGACGGCGCGAGGCAGAGATCCGGTGGAACCCGGTCATCTGCCCGGTTGGTTGCGCCACCGAGCCGAGGTACGACGACGGTGGGGGGCATGGACTCGATCCCCGTGGGGCGCGGGCGATCGTTCGCGAGGATCCTGCGTTCAGATCCAGCGGCTGGTCCTCATCCGGCCACCGGCGCCCGCCGCTGGTGCTGGTCCTTGAGGTCCGGGTTCCAGCCCATGTGTGCGCTGACGGGACTGCGGGTCACCTTTTCCCTGGTGAACCCCAAGATCGATGGGCGCGAGGTGGCCGGGGACCGCGTCGCACCGGAGGCTGGGTTCGTGTGTTCCGGTCAGAAGATCCCGGACGGGAAGGGCGAAGCCCCCGAGGAACCCGACGTCTCCCTGGGCGAGCGTGGCGCCGCTGTGGTCGCCCCGTCGGTGCGCGGGCGCGCAACCGCAGCGCGAGTCCCTGTTCACGGCGTTGCGCCAGCTCACCGAGTCCGCCAACGCCACCTCGCGGACGAGTTCGACCGGGAGCGGTTCGGGGGCCGGACCCCTCGGTGGCGTGGTGACCACGGTGTGTCAGTACCTGCTCGCGCCCTCCGCCGGCTGCCACAGATGTGGAGAGTCCCCCGCGGACCCTCGTTCCCTACGACCAGGGATGACCTCTCCCAGTTAGAGAGCACGGAACTGCGAAGAGTTGTTTCACCGTCAGGTCTCACGTGGAACATCACGACGGTGGAGATGCCGTCGAGGAATTGTCTCCAAACGGGGCGGAGAAACTTGACCTGACCTCGCCGGGCGGCGAGGATGGTGTCGTGCCCTTGCGAGCGGACGGAAATGCGTAGGCGGCTCCGCTGGCGCGATCGGGCAGAAGACGACGGGGACCAGGCCGACGAGTCGGTCGAGGACCCCGCCGGCGACCCAGGCTCGCAGGACGTGGACGTCCTGGAGGATCCCGCTGCCGAGGATTCGACGCTGTTCGACCAGGAGCTGCACGACCGTGAGCTGCACGACCGTGAGCTGCTCGAACGAGAGCAGCTCGCCGCGGAGGATCCCATAGCCTCGGAGGCCGTGGCCGAGGTGGCCGAGGTAGAGGTCTCTTCGGGCTCCGCCCCCGCCCCCGTCCCCGTCCCCGAGCCGGTTACCGCACCCGAGCCAGTCGCAGTGCCGGTCGCGGCGTCCGCGGAGACGGAAGTGGCCGTGGTGGTGGAATTGCCGGATCCGCCGGTCGCGGCGGTCGTCCCGAGGCCGGCCCCGCGTTCCCGGCCGGCCCATGCCAAGCAGCGGCGACGAAGGGAACCGGCCCCGGTGGTGGACGTGGGGCCCCCGACGGGCGGCGTGGGCGAGGAGTCGGCCGGCACGACCCCGGAGGAGGACGGACCCGAGGAGATCAGGCGGCCGGTTCGCGAGCTCCCGCGGGTGCTGGCGGTGGCCAACCAGAAGGGTGGGGTGGGGAAGACCACCACGACGGTGAACCTGGGGGCGGCGTTGGCCGAGCTCGGGTACCGCGTCCTGGTGGTGGACCTCGACCCCCAGGGCAACGCCACGACCGGTCTGGGGATCGACGCCCGGAACTTCGAGCTCTCGATGTACGACGTCATCATGCGGGACGCCCCGATGGAGGACTGCATCGAGCCGACCAGCGTGAAGAACCTGTTCGTCGCCCCGGCCACCATCGACCTGGCCGGGGTCGAGATCGAGCTCGTCCCGGCCTTCAGCCGGGAGCTGAAGCTGCGCAAGGCGATCGAGACGGTGGTCGACGACTTCGACTTCATCCTGATCGACTGCCCGCCGTCCCTCGGCCTCATCACCGTCAACGGGCTGGCGGCGGCGTCCGAGGTGCTGGTCCCGATCCAGTGCGAGTACTACGCCCTCGAGGGGTTGAGCCAGCTGCTCCGCAACGTCCACCTGGTGGCGTCCAACCTCAACAGCGCGCTCGAGGTCTCGACCATCGTCCTCACCATGTACGACTCCCGGACCCGCCTGGCGGTGGACGTTGCCGCCGAGGTCCGGGAGCACTTCGCCGACCAGGTCTGCCGGATCGTGATCCCGCGCAGCGTCCGCCTCTCGGAGGCGCCCTCCTTCGGGCAGCCCATCACCGTGTTCGATCCGACCTCGCGGGGCGCCGTCGCCTACCGCGAGCTGGCCAAGGAGGTGAGCAATGGCGCGCCGAAGCGGGCTGGGTAAGGGGCTCGGTGCCCTGATCCCCACCGAGGCGGTGGGGGAGCGGGGGTCCGCCCTCCGGGAGGTCCCGATCTCGAGCGTCCGGCCGAACCGGCTGCAGCCGCGGGCGCACTTCGACGAGGAGTCGATGTCCGCCCTGGCCGCCTCGATCCGGGAGCTCGGCGTCCTCCAGCCGGTGCTCGTCCGCGAGGTCGACGGGGAGGACGAGAGCTACGAGCTGATCGCCGGGGAGCGGCGGTGGCGGGCCGCCCGCCGTGCCGGCCTCCAGACGATCCCGGTGTTGGTCCAGACCTCGACCACCGACGTCCACAGCCTCGAGCAGGCGCTGGTGGAGAACCTCCACCGGACCGACCTGAACGCCCTCGAGGAGGCGGCCGCCTACCAGCAGTTGATCGACGAGTTCGGGTTCACCCACGAGCAGGTGGCCACCCGGGTGGGGAAGAGCCGGGCCACGGTGACCAACACCCTGCGGCTGCTCCAGCTCCCGGCTGGGGCCCAGCGGGCGGTGGCCGAGGGGACGATCTCGGCCGGCCATGCCCGGGCCCTCCTCGGTACCCCCGACCGGGCCCTCCAGGAGTCGCTCGTCCAGCGGATCGTGGCCGAGGGGCTGACCGTCCGGGCGGTGGAGGAGCTGGTCCGGGGCGAGGAGGAGGAGCCGTCGGCCGAAACGGGCGAGACGACACCCTCTGGTACTACCACCGGTACTACCGTCAGGCAGCTGCCCCGCCGCCGGCTGCCGGAGCCGGGGGTGCTCGAGCTCGAGGACCTGCTCTCCACCCATCTCAACACGCGCGTGAAGGTCGAGCTGCGCAACCGCCGTGGCAGGGTCATCGTCGAGTTCGCCACCCTCGAGGACCTCGAGCGGATCTACCGCGCCATGGTCGGCGACGGCCGCCCGGCCGCCCCCGTCGACGGATCGGCGGAGTCCGCGGGCTGAGAACACCGGCGGAAAACCCTGGTCAACATGTGTTTTCCAGGAAAACCGTGAAGCCCGCCTTCAGGTTCGTCCACAACCTGTGCATGACGTTGTGGATTGTTTATTTCTCCTTGAACTGGAGGGTTTAGACACCCACCGGTCACGGGGCCGACGCCGAGTTCGCGGTCCGGTCACCGGCGGAGTCTGCTACTCCCAGGCGGTGCAGGCCCAGGCGACCAGGGCGTCGGCCAGGGCGTCGGCCAACGCGGTGGCCCGCTCGACGACCACCGACGCCGGGCCGACCTCGACGATGACCGCCGGCATCTGCGTCTCGCGCAGCACCGGCAACGACATCCCGTGGACGTCGAGGTCGGGCAGGTCGAGGGCGGCGGGGACGCGCTGTTGGACCAGCTCGGCCAGCCGGCGGCCGCCGGGGGAGTCGTAGGTGTAGCCCGAGTAGTAGGAGGTGGCGCACCCGGCGCGGTCGGGGTCGAGCCGCAGACCGACGTAGACGCCGACCCCGGCGGTGTTGGCCGCCAGGGCCTGGGCCGAGCCGTCGGGGTGGTGGAGCGTGGTCACCTGGGCCCCGTTGGCCAGGAGGCGCCGGCGGAGGGCCCCGGCGGCGGCGCTCAGGCCGCCGGTCTCGCCGACGGCGACGTGGCGGCCGGCCAGGGTGGGCGGCGCCTGGCGGAGCCGCTCGCGGTCGCGCACGGTCGAGACGAGGTCGGAGAGCTGGTGGCGGGTCTGGACTCGGAGGAGCTCGGTGTAGGTGGTGGCCCCCAGGACCCCGTCGACCGGCAGCCCGGCGTTGCGCTGGAACTCGCCGAGGGCGGCCGAGGTGGCGTCGCCCATGATCCCGTCGACCCGGCCGGCGTCGAAGCCGAGCGCGCCGAGCCGCTGCTGGAGCTCGGCCACGTCGTCGCCGCGCAGCATCGGGGTGCGGCGGTAGAGGAGGCGGTCGCCCAGGCGGTAGCCGGCCTCGACCAGGGTGTCCCAGGTCTGGAGGCCGCAGGTGCCGTCGACGCGCAGCCCGCGTCGGTGCTGGAACCCCTCGACCGCCGTGCGGGTGGCCCGGCCGAAGGCCCCCTCGGGGTCCCCCGAGGTGTCGAAGCCGAGCGCGCCCAGGCGGTGCTGGACGTCGGCCACCGCCTGGCCGGAGTCCCCTTCTCTGAGCGGCAGGGTGCCCGAGGCGAGCGCCGGGGCTACAGGTACTCCGCCAGCTCCTGGAGGAGCTGCCCCTTGGGCTTCGCCCCGATCAGGCGGACCTTGGGCTCGCCGTCCTTGAAGAGGATGAGCGTCGGGATGCTCATCACGTCGTAACGCCTGGTCACGTCCAGGTTGTCGTCGATGTTCAGCTTCCCGATCTCGAGCTTCCCCGCCTGCTCCTCGGCGATCTCCTCGAGCACCGGCGAGATCATCTTGCACGGGCCGCACCATTCCGCCCAGAAGTCCACGAGGACGGGGACGTCCGAGGACTTGACATGCTCGTCAAACGTAGCGTCGTCGAGGGTGACGATCTTCTCGCTCATCTGTGGTCTCCTCACTGGGACCGGGGTCCTGCCCCGAGCCAACTCCTCCAACACCGGCGCCGGCGGCGGTGTTCCCGCACCGCCGGGGACGCTCAGGAACCGCGCGCCTCGAGCCAGCGCTCGGCGTCGATGGCCGCCATGCACCCCGACCCCGCCGCGGTGACCGCCTGGCGGTAGACGTGGTCCTGGACGTCGCCGCAGGCGAAGACCCCCTCGACGCTCGAGCGCGAGCCGCCGAAGGTGCGGACGTACCCGTTGGGCTCGAGCTCGAGCTGGCCGCCGAGGGCGTCGGTGTTGGGCTGGTGGCCGATGGCCACGAAGAGGCCGGACACCGCCAGCTGGCTCGTCTCGCCGGTGACCGTGTCCGCCAGCGCCAGGCCGGAGACCTTGGGGTCGCCGAGGACCTCGGTGACCCGGGTGTTCCACAGGAACTCGATCGAGGGGTTGGCCATCGCCCGCTCCTGCATGATCCGGGAGGCCCGCAGCTGGTCGCGCCGGTGGATCACGGTGACCTTGGAGGCGAAGCGGGTGAGGAAGAGGGCCTCCTCCATGGCGGTGTCGCCCCCGCCCACGACGGCGATCTCCTGCTCCCGGAAGAAGAACCCGTCGCAGGTGGCGCAGGCCGAGACGCCGTAGCCGAGGAGCCGGTCCTCGCCGGGGACCCCGAGCATGAGGGCCTGGGCCCCGGTGGCCACGATCACCGCCTCGGCTCGGTAGGTGGGCTCGGGGGCGTCGGGGTCGCCGACCCACACCCCGAAGGGGGATCCCGAGAGGTCGAACCGGGAGACCTTGGCCGTGACCAGGTCGGCCCCGAAGCGCACCGCCTGGCTGCGCATGGCCGACATGAGCTCGGGCCCCATGATCCCGTCGGGGAAGCCCGGGTAGTTCTCGACCTCGGTGGTGAGCATGAGCTGGCCGCCGGGCTGGTCGCTGGTGGAGGAGGGCTCGCCCTCGATGACCACCGGGGCGAGCTGGGCCCGGGCGGCGTAGACGGCGGCGGTGAGGCCGGCCGGGCCGGACCCGGCGATGAGGACCTTGGCGTGGGTGGTCACGGTGGTCAGGTGGCCGTGCCGGGCCGGGGCCGGCGCTTGGTCCACAGGTACCCGCCGCCAAGGGCGAACAGGCCGCCGATGACGGTGTCGGAGACCCAGACCCGGCCGCCGAAGGCGTAGACGTCGAGCAGGCGGACGAAGCCGACCGAGGCGAGGACCAGGACCATCAGGAGGAGGACCCCGGCGACCAGGCCGAAGACGACGGCCCGGGTCACCACCATCAGGGGGCGCACGAGCCGGTCGTGGACCGTGTCGACCAGCAGGTCGACGGCGTCGGCCGCCTTGGCCGGGAGGTCGGCGCCGAACGTCGCCGGCCCGGGTGCGCCGGCGGGGGAGCCCCCGGCCGGCCCGGGTGCCGGCGCGGGCTCTGGGGCAGCGGCGGTGTCGGTCATGGCGCTGAGGTTAGCGCCCCGGCGCCCGCCGTCTCCGGGGTCAGGCGCCCGCCGCCACCTGGTAGCACAGGCCGACGGTCCCGGGTCCGGCGTGGGTGCCGACCACCGGACCGAGGTCGACCACCAGCAGGGGGTGGGCCGTCTCGATCTCGCGCAGGCGCGAGGCCACGGCGTCGATGTCGTCGGCGGCGCCGTCGGCCACGGCGATCCGCTCCAAGGGCGCGTCGGCCCGGCACTTGGCCACCAGGTAGTCCAGGGCCCGGGCCCGGGTGCGCTGGCGGGACTCCTGCTCGACCACGCCGTCCTTCACCTGGATGACCGGCTTGATGGAGAGGAGCGAGCCGACCAGGGCGGCCGCACCGCCGATGCGCCCGCCGCGCTGGAGGTGGTCGAGCGAGCCGAGCACGCCCATCACCCGGGTGCGGGCGGCGAGGCCCTCGACGAGGTGGGCCAGTTCTTCGATTCCGGCGCCCTCGGCCGCCCGCTCTGCGGCGGCCACGCACATGAGCCCCTGGCCCATGGTGAGCGAGCGGGTGTCGACCACCCGGACCGGGATGCGGCCCCCGGTCGCCTCCGCCCCGGCCAGGGCCGACTGGTAGGTGGCCGAGACCCCCGAGGAGAGGGTGAGGCAGAGGACGGCGTCGGCGCCGTCGTCGGCGGCCGCCTCGAAGGCGGCCTGGAAGGCGCCGGGGGAGGGGGCGGCGGTCTCGGGCAGGGCGGCCGACTCGCGGCAGCGGCGCCAGAACTCTGCGGGCGAGAGCTCGCGCCGGTCCGCCAGCTCCTCGTCGCCGAAGCGGATGGTGAGTGGGACGACCGTGATCCGGCCGGCCGCGGCCAGCTCGTCGGTCAGGTCGCAGGCGCTGTCGGTCACCACGCGTACGCCGGCCATGGTCCCTCCCCTCGTCGGTGGGCTCGCCCGGCCCCGGGCTGTGCGCCCGGGCGCGGCGGGCGCCCGGGAGAAACCTACCCCCCCTGGCCGTCGCCGGGCGGGCCGTCGGGCCGCTCGGCGTCGTAGGGGACGGGGCCGGCGTCCCCGCCGGCGTCCGGGGCCCGGGGCGGCCGGTTGCCCCCGACCCGGCGGAGTGGCGCCGGGCTCCCGGTCCGGCCGGGGGCCCGGGGCGGGCCCGGCGGCCGGGGCGGGCGGGACGGACGGGCGGGCCCCAGGACCTTCCTTGAACCGCCGCGGTAGATGGGGCCGAGCCCGCTCCCCGACCCGGGGCGCCGGGCCGGGGCGAGCGGGCCGACCGGGGGGACCATCCCGGTGCCCGGCCCCATCCCGCTCTCGTACGACATGGCGCCCTCGACGCCGCGGGCGGCGTCGCCCGGCCCGGCCCGGGCGATCAGCCGGCGCTCCCCCGCCCCGCCCCGCCCGGCCCGCTCGGCGCGCCGGCCGAGGACGAAGGTGGCGGCGACGTAGACGACCGCCCCGACCAGCACCGAGCCGAGGACCCGGGCGAGCAGGACGACACCGTGATCGGCGCCCGACAGGTTCGAGACGACGAGCACCACGGCCCCCATGACCACGGTGGCCGCCACCCCGCGCCGCAGTGGCGACCAGGTGCGGGCGTCGCCCAGCCGCCCCAGCCACCGGCGCAGGACCGCCAGGCCGGCCACGGCCGCCGCCGTGTAGGCGATCGAGAGGGAGAGGGCGAGCCCGCGCACCCCGAGCGGGTGGACCAGCGCCAGTGCCAGGACGACGTTGATGCCGTTCTCCACCAGGTAGAGCCAGAAGGCGACCCGGGTGCGCTGCATCGACTGGAGGGCCCGGACGACGTAGAGGTAGGTGCAGAACCCCGGCAGGCCGAGCGAGAACATGGCCAGGGCGGTGCCGGTCGACCCCGCCCCGGCGGCCGAGTAGTGGCCGTGGGCGAAGAGGAGGTCGACGGCCGGGCGGGCCAGGAGGAACATCCCCATGGCGGCGGGCAGGATGACCGAGAGCACGGCGCGCAGCCCGCCGGCCAGTCGCCGGCGGAACCCGTCGGCGTCGCCGGTCGACCACCGCTCGGCCAGGCCCGGGGTGACCGCGCTCATCACCGAGACGGCGATCACGGCGTAGGGCATCTGCATGAAGGTGTAGGCGTAGGTGTAGGAGGAGACCGGGTCCGGCCCCGACGCCCCGACGGCCAGGGCCAGGACGATGAAGAGGGCCAGCTGGTTGGCGACGACGAAGCCGAAGGTCCACCCCCCCAAGCGGGCCACGGTGCGCACCGCCTCGTGGCCGGGCTCCCAGTGCCAGCGGAGGCGGGAGAGGCCGGCGCCCCTGACCGAGAAGAGCAGGAGGAGCGCCTGGAGGGCCACCCCGAGCGTGGTCCCGAGCCCGAGGAGCACCACCCACCCGGGGTGGGCCCGGGCCCCGGCCAGCGACGGTGTGTCGGTCAGGTGGCGGAACCACAAGAGGACGGCGATGCAGACCACGTTGTTGGCGATCGGCACCCACATGGGGGCGACGAACCGGCGCCTCGTGTTGAGGAGGGCGGTGAGCAGGGCGATGAAGCCGTAGAGGGCGACCTGGGGGACGAACCACCGCAGGAGGCCGGTGGCCACCGCCCGCTCCTGGGCCAGGGTGCGGCCCCCGGCCCCCCGGGCGTGGTCGAGGGCGGTGAAGGCGGCGATGACCCCGGGCGCGGCGACCAGGAAGACGGCGGTCATGGCGACGAGCACCACCGCCGAGAGGGTGACCACCGCCGAGATGGCCCGCCAGCCCTCCCGCTCGCCCCGGTTGGCCAGCCGGTCGACGAAGACCGGGATGAAGGTGGCCGAGAGCACCCCGCCCAGCACGATGTCGTAGAGCATGTTGGGGGTGGTGTTGGCCAGGTTGTAGCTTGTGGCCAGGTGCGTGGCGCCCAGCGCGTAGGCGAGCACCAGCACCCGGAGCAGCCCGCTCAGCCGGGAGAGCCCCGTCCCCGCCGCCATCCAGACGGTGGCCCGGCCGAGCCGCCCGCCGAGCGCCCCGCCCCGGGCCCCCCCGCCCTCCTCGGTCACGCCGGGTCCCCGGCCTCGCGCCGCCGGCGCCGTCCGTTCCACCAGGTGCGGGCCCACCAGCCGAGGAGGACCAGGAGGGCGAGCACCGAGAGGACGATGCCCGCCAGCGAGGTGGCGGTCGACCGGATGGTGAGCTGGCCGCTGACGATGACGAGGTGGCCTGTCGGCGATCGGAAGACGACCACGAGCGGCAGCTCGCCCGAGGTGCGGGCCTCGACGTCGATGCGGACCGGGTTGGTGGGGTGGTCGAGAGTGAGCCGGCGGGTGTCGCCGTGGGGGAAGACGAACCGGCCGCCGGAGAGGACGAGTGTGCCCACCACGGTGTAGCGGGCGGTCGACTCGATGGTCACCGGGATGAGGCCGGTCCGGGCGGTGAGGGTCACCGTCCGCTCGGTGGCCAGCTGGAACTGGGCGAGTTGGGCGCCCAGGACCTGGCCGAAGTCGCCGACCCCGGCCGCCTGGGCGGCCGGGGTGAGGTCGTCGCACTCCGAGGCCAGCAGGAGCCGGTCGAGCTGGCTCTCTACGGGGGGGTTGGCCCGCACGGCGGTGTCGAAGGCGGTCAGGTGGAGGCGGGCGGCGGTGATCCGGGCGGCGAGGGCGCGCGAGAGGACCGGCCCGGGCCCGGAGCCCGAGAGGTGGCGGGTGGGCGGTGTCTGGGCCAGGGCGGCGGAGAAGGCGTCGAAGTACCCCGACACGGTGGTGGGACGGACGACCGGGTCTGTGGCCAGCCCCGCCAGGAGCTCGGCGTCGAACGCCCGGGTGGGGACCCACCCGGCGGGCGGCACGGCGATGACCCCGCGCGCGGTCGCTGTGTTCGGCGCCTCGAAATGGATCATGGCCAGGTCGGCGAGGAGCTGGTTGGCCTCGAGGGCGGGGTCGGCGGGGTCGGCGGTGAAGTGGGCGGCCAGCCCGCCGTCGGCCGCCGCCGCGGTGACCGGGGCGCCCCGGCCGAGGTTCATGACGAAGGCCGAGGCCCAGGTGTCCTCGATCCCCCGGGCCGGCGCCAGGTCGGCGTCGGGGAGGACGAGCCGGGTGTCGCCGACCTGGTCCAACCCCGTCCGCAGGGCGCTGCCCGCTGTGCCCGCGGCCACCCAGGTGCCGGGGTCGTCGGTGGTGGTGACGCCGAGGGTGTGCAGCACCGAGGCGCCCAGCTTGAACTGGGCCGCCACCTCCTCGCCCTCACCGGCGCCGGCCAGCGCCCCGAGGTCGACCGGCACGTACGGCTCGGGCAGGAACTGGCGCACCGACTGGTCGCCGGTCGACATGGACGCCAGCTGGGCGACGGCCCGCTGGCCCCGCCCGCCCTGGGCGGCCAGCGCCTGGAGGGTCTCGGGCGAGGCGGCCACGGTGACCGGCACCGACGGCCGGGCGGCCAGTGTGGCGACCAGGCCGGCCAGGGCGGCGGCGGTCGACGCCGACGGCGCGGTGACCGCGTCGGCGGGCGAGCGCGTGGCCGGGCGGACGGCCACGGGGGCGGCGACCGGGGCCACCCAGGCGAAGTCGAGCGGGGTGGAGCTCTTGGAGGTGGCGTAGGTGAGGTAGGTGGTGAAGGTGGCGCCGGGGACCGGGACGGTCCGCCCGTCGCGCGGGCGGACGAGCGAGACGACCAGCGGGTACACGCCTGTGCAGGTGCCTGTGCCCACGCAGTGCAGGTCGAGGGTGGGGGCGCCGGCGGCGGGGGCCGGGGTGGCTGTGGGGTCGGGGAGGACGGTGATGGCGAGCGTGCGGCCGCCCCCGGCCGCCGGCATCGCCGAGAGGGCGACGGGGTGGGTGCGGTCGAGGACTGTCCCGGTGGGCGCCGCTCGCAGGGTCTGCTCGAGCGCCGAGCGCGAGCGCAGCGCTGTGTAGAGGGTGGTGACCACCTCGTCGGCGGACGGGGTGCCCGGCGCCGCCGCCACCGACAGGGTGAAGGCGTGGGTGGCGCCGGGCGTTGTCGGCCTGACCCACGGGGACTGGTCGAGGAGCGAGAGGGCCGGGAGGGGGGCCGGCTTCGATCGGGCGGGGGCCGCCCCGGCCGGCGACGCGCCACCGCCCCAACCCACGACCGCCGCCGCGGCGACCAGGGCGAGCACCGCCGGCCCGGTGGACCGAGCGCACCTCAACGACACCCGGCAACGCTAACCGGCCCGGCGCGGCCGGGGACTCCATCGCGCCGGGGTCCGTGGGCCGCCGTCGCCGGCACTACCGTGGTCCGGTGCCGAACGCGCCGGTCCCCGAGCGGTTCCGCCCCCTGGTGGAGGCCACCACCGAGCTGGCCGAGCGGTTCGCCGCCGCCGGCCGGTCGCTCTACCTGGTGGGCGGGTCGGTGCGCGACGCCCTGGTGGCGCCGGGGTCCCCCGGCGCCGGGGGGCCGACACCGGGCGACGAGGACCAAGCCGACGGGGCGCCGTCCGCCGACTTCGACCTCACCACCGACGCCCGGCCCGGGGAGATCGAACGGATCGTGGCCGGCTGGGCCGACGCCGTGTGGACCCAGGGCAAGCGGTTCGGGACGATCGGCCTGCGCCGGGCCGGGCGGGTCTACGAGATCACCACCCACCGGGCCGAGGTCTACCGCCCCGACTCGCGCAAGCCCGAGGTGACCTTCGGCGACGAGATCGAGGCCGACCTGTCGCGCCGGGACTTCACCGTCAACGCCCTGGCCCTGAAGCTGCCGGAGATGGCCCTGGTCGACCCGTTCGACGGGCTGGGGGACCTGGCGGCCGGGCGGCTGCGCACGCCGTTGGACCCCGAGATCTCCTTCGGCGACGACCCGCTGCGCATGCTCCGGGCCGCCCGCTTCGCCGCCCGCTTCGACCTGCGGCCCGACGAGGCGCTGGTCGACGCGGTGCGCACCGGCCACGGCCGCCTGGCCATCGTCTCGGCCGAGCGGATCCGCGACGAGCTGGACAAGATCGTGGTGCTGGCCCGGCCGTCGACCGCCCTGTGGTTCGTGGTCGAGACCGGCCTGGCCGACGAGTTCCTCCCCGAGCTCCCGGCCATGGCGCTCGAGCAGGACCCGATCCACCGGCACAAGGACGTGCTGGCCCACACCCTGGCCGTGGTGGACAAGACGTCGGCCGGGGCCCCCCACCCCGACCGGCTCCTGCGCCTGGCCGCCCTCTTCCACGACGTGGGCAAGCCGAAGACCCGGTCGTTCGAGCGGGGCGGGGTGACCTTCCACCACCACGAGGTGGTGGGGGCGCGCATGACCCGTCAGCGGATGGAGGCGCTGCGCTACCCGGGTGACGACACCGAGACGGTGGTGACCCTGGTCGAGCTCCACCTGCGGTTCCACACCTACCGCCTGGGGTGGACCGACAAGGCGGTCCGCCGCTACGCCCGCGACGCCGGCCCGCTGCTCGACCGGCTGAACGAGCTCACCCGGTGCGACTGCACCACCCGCAACGAGGCGAAGGCCCGGGCGCTCGGGCGGCGGATGGACGAGCTCGAGGAGCGCATCGCCGACCTGCGCCGGCGCGAGTCGCTCGACGCCATCCGCCCCGACCTCGACGGCACCCAGGTCATGGCGCGCCTGGGGATCGCGCCGGGCCGGGTCGTCGGCGAGGCGCTCGCCTACCTGCTCGAGCTCAGGATGGAGGAGGGCCCGCTCGGCCCCGAGGAGGCCGGTCGCCGGCTCGACGAGTGGTGGGCGGCCCGGGGCTGACCCGCAGGGGGCGTCAGTCGGCGGGCCAGGGCGCGGGGAGGGCCTCGCCGGCGGCGTAGGTCTCCACCATCTGCTGGGCCACGTCGTCGTGGTACTGCACCGGCGGCGATTTCATGAAGTAGGCGGAGGGGCCGAGCAGCGGGCCGCCGATGCCGCGGTCGAGGGCGAGCTTGGCGCAGCGCACGGCGTCGATGATGACCCCGGCCGAGTTGGGGGAGTCCCAGACCTCGAGCTTGAGCTCGAGGTTGAGCGGCACGTCGCCGAAGTTGCGACCCTCCATGCGGACGTAGGCCCACTTGCGGTCGGCCAGCCACGGGACGTGGTCCGAGGGGCCGATGTGCACGTCGTCCTCGGCCAGCGGGGTGTGCTCGATCTGGCTGGTCACGGCCTGGGTCTTGGAGATCTTCTTGGACTCGAGGCGCTCGCGCTCGAGCATGTTCTTGAAGTCCATGTTCCCGCCGACGTTCAGCTGGTAGGTGTGGTCGAGGGCGAGCCCGCGGTCCTCGAAGAGCCGGGTGAGCACCCGGTGGACGATGGTCGAGCCGACCTGGCTCTTGATGTCGTCGCCCACGATGGGCACCCCGGCGTCGCGGAACCGCCGGGCCCAGACCGGGTCGGAGGCGATGAAGACCGGGATGGCGTTGACGAAGGCGACCTTGGCCTCCAGGCACGCCTCGGCGTAGTGGCGCTGGGCCTCCTCGGAGCCGACCGGGAGGTAGGCGACCAGGACGTCGGCCCGGGCCTCGGTGAGCGCCGCGGCCACGTCGACCGGCGCGGCGGGGGACTCCTCGACCACCTGGCGGTAGTACTTGCCCAGCCCGTCGAAGGTCGGGCCCCGCTGGACGGTCACCCCGAGCTCGCCCACCTCGGCGAAGCGGATCGTGTTGTTCTGCCCGGCGAAGACCGCCTTGGAGAGGTCGGTGCCGACCTTGGCCGCGTCGACGTCGAAGGCGGCCACCACCTCGAGGTCGCCGACGTGGTAGCCACCGAGCACGACGTGCATGAGGCCGGGGACGTCCTCGCCCGGCTGGGCGTCCTTGTAGTACGAGATGCCCTGCACGAGCGAGCAGGCGCAGTTGCCGACGCCGGCGATGGCGACACGGACCGAACTCATCTGTGGTCTCCTTCTTGACAGTCTTGGTCGGGGGGACGGTTCACTCGGGTGCTGCTCATTCGCTCTGCCCGGCCAGCGAGGCCACAGGGGCCGCGGCGGCCTGGCGCTCGGCCTCGATGAGGCGGTCGAGCCAGCGGATGTCCTGCTCCACCCCCTCGGCGGTGTGCTCCACCACCGATCGGGCGTAGATGTCGAGAGCGGCGTCGCCGGTGGCCGCCCGCACCTCGGAGAGGCGCTGGAGCAGCTGGGCCCGGCGGCGCTCCAAGAGGGCCAGGCGGGCCTGGGGGGCGAGGTGGCGGGCGAAGGCGAGGCGCAGGCCGAAGGTGCGGGCGTCGTCGGCTCCGCCGCCGGCGAGGAGCTCGACGAACTGGCGGCGGCCGGCGTCGGTGATCCGATAGACCTTGCGCGACCGCCGGCCGCGGGTGGCGGTGTGGCGCCGGGCGCGCAGCACCGCCCGCTCGCCGCTCAACGAGCCGGTCGGGGGGGCCGGGGCCCGCTGGGGGACGGCGGCCTGCGCCTCGGTGGCCTCGACCGCCCCGGCCGCCTCCAGGCGGGCGAGGGCGGGGTAGAGGGAGCCGAAGGAGACGTTGGCCAACAACCCCAGGCCGTCGCGGAGCTGGCGGCGGATCTCGTAGCCGTGGAGCTCGCGCTCCTCGAGCAGACCCAGGATGGCCATGTCGAGCACGCGGTCAGTATATCGCTTCGATATAGCGCCGCGCACGACTGTCACGCGGGCCGCGGGGATTTCACCGAAGAATCCGGCCCCGTCCGACGCCGGCGGCAGTAGCCTCGCGGCGATGACCATGACCTCCCGCCCGACGGCGAAGGGGAGCCCGGCGACATCCGGCGCCGGGGCGCGGGTCGAGTACCGGCTGGTGCGCAACGCCGTCGTACGCGACGTGCGCAAGGGCAAGGTCGACACGGTCGACGTCTGCGACGCCCATCCCGAGCTGCTTCGGGCGGCCCGCAACGTGGGCCGGCCCTCGGGCGACGACTGCCCGATCTGCGAGGGCTCGACCACGGTGCAGGTGACCTACGTCTTCGGCGCCGGCCTGCCGCCGGGGGGCCGGTGCCCGGGCACGGTCACCGAGCTCAACCGGCTGCGGCGCCGGGAGGAGCCGGTGCTCTGCTACGACGTCGAGGTCTGCCCGGCGTGCGCCTGGCACCACCTCACCCGCAAGTACCCGGCGGGGGGACGCGCCGCGCGCCCCTCGCGCGCCCGACAGCGAGGCTGAGCCAACCGAGACGAAAGGAGGGCATGCCGTGAGCAGCCCTACCAAGGACCGTCCCGTCACCGTGGTCGAGATCAGGGGGAGGAAGCGCCGGGACGGCGCCGAGCCCCTCGTCATGGTCACCGCCTACGACGAGCCGAGCGCCCGCATCGTCGACGCCGCCGGGGTGGACCTGCTCTTGGTCGGCGACTCGGTGGCCAACAACGTCCTGGGCTACGAGGACACGCTGCACGTGACTATCGACGACATGGTCCGCCACACCGCCGCCGTGGCCCGGGCCAACCCCCGCGGCCTGGTGGTGGGCGACATGCCGTGGATGAGCTACCACCTCACAGTCCACGACGCCGTGCGCAACGCGGCGGCGCTGGTGCGGGCCGGTGCCCGGGCGGTGAAGTTGGAGGGCGGCCGCAGCCGGCTGGCGGTGATCGAGGCGATCGTGGCGGCCGAGATCCCGGTGATGGGCCACCTGGGCCTCACCCCGCAGTCGGTGCTGGCCATGGGCGGCTACCGGGTGCAGGGCAAGAGCGCCGACGCCGCCGGGGCGCTGCTCGACGCGGCCAAGGCCCTCGACACGGCCGGGGTCTTCGCCATGGTCCTAGAGGGCGTGCCCGACGTGGTGGCCGCCGCGGTGACCGAGGCGGTCGACGTGCCGACGATCGGCATCGGGGCCGGCGCGGCCTGCGACGGCCAGGTGCTGGTCTTCCACGACCTCCTGGGGCTGGGCTCGCGGACCCCGCCCAAGTTCGTCCGCCGCTACGCCGACCTGGCCGGCCTGGCCACCTCGGCGGTGGCCGCCTTCGCCGCCGACGTGCGGGCCGGCACCTTCCCCGACGACACCGAGAGCTACCACGCCTCCGAGGACCTGCGCCACGCGTTGGGGGGCGGGGAGCCCGGGCCGGGTTGAGCCCCGGGCGGTCGCCGGGGACGGGAGTCCCCGGGCGCGGCTAACATCCCAGGGTCAGCCGGGCCCCCGGGCACCGGCCGGCCACAGCGAGAACCCTGCCCCGATCGTCGGGGCCCGGGCGGACAGCCGCCCGGTCCGGAGGGAGGTGAGCCGCCCGTGCGGCCCTACGAAGTCATGGTCATCTTCGACACCGGCACCGAGCCGCCGGCGATCCAGGCGGTCGTCGACCGGGTGCTCGAGACGGTGCGCACCACCGGGGGGACCCCCGGGGCGGTCGACCGCTGGGGGCGCCGTCCCTTCGCCTACGAGGTGAAGCACAAGCGCGAGGGCTACTACGTCCTGGTGGAGTTCGGTGGCGAGGTCCAGACGGTCAACGACCTCGACCGGATGCTCACGCTGACCGACGAGGTCCTGCGCCACAAGGTGATCCGCCTGCCCGAGAAGGCGTTGAAGCGCGTCGGGTCGGGGACCGCCGGCGGCCGCCGCGGGGGCCCGCCCCCGGTGGCGCCGCCCCTGCCCGAGCGGCCGGCCGAGGCCGCAGCGACCCCCGAGCCCGAGGCGGCGGCCGCGCCCGCCGAGCCGGTCGCCGAAACCCAGCCCGTCGCCGAAACCCAGGTCGCCGAGGCCGAGCCGGTCGCCGAGGCCGAGCCGGCTGTCGAGGAGGCCGCAGTGGCCGAGGCGCCGGCGCCCGAGGCCGCCCTCGACGCAGGCCCCGGGGACGAGCAGGCTGAGGGCTGAGGCCCGACCGGTCGAGGAGCGAGGAGACGCACAATGCCTGACAACACCGTGACCCTGGTGGGCAACATCACCCGGGACCCCGAACTGCGGTTCACCAACACCGGCCAGCCCACGGCGTCCTTCGGTCTGGCCGTCAACCGGCGCTGGCAGAACCGCCAGACCCAGGAGTGGGAGGAGGCCACCAGCTTCTTCACAGTGGTCTGCTGGCGGGAGATGGCCGAGAACGTGAGCGAGAGCCTGACCCGGGGGGCCCGGGTGGTGGTGACCGGCCGGCTCGACCAGCGCAGCTGGGAGACCCCCGACGGGGACCGGCGGTCGAAGGTGGAGATCACGGCCGACGAGGTCGGCCCGTCCCTGCGCTGGGCGACCGCCCAGGTGACCAAGAACGAGCGGCGCGGCCCAGCGGGCGGCGGCGGCGGTGGCGGGCCGAGGCAGGCCGCGCCGCCCAGGAACGAGGAACCGCCGGCGGCCGCCGGTGCCGGCTACGGATACGACGAGGAGCCTTTCTGATGGCGAGGAACAACTACCGGGGTGGCACGACCACCCGCCGGGCACCCAAGGACCTGGGGCGCCGGGTCAAGAAGAAGCCGTGCGCCATGTGCCGCGAGGGCGTCGAGTGGGTCGACTACAAGGACCTCCAGGTGCTGCGCAAGTACATGAGCGACCGGGGCAAGATCCGCTCGCGCCGGGTGACCGGGAACTGCGCCCAGCACCAGCGCGACATCGCCCAGGCCATCAAGGTGGCCCGGGAGCTGGTGCTGCTGCCCTACACCCAGCGCACGGTGACCGAGAAGCCGGGCGGGCGCGGCGGCGGCCGTGACCGCGGCGACCGGCCGATGGGCTCGGGCGGCTACCGCGGCGAGCGGTCCGGCGGCGACCGGCCGGCCCCGTCGCCCGAGGGCGCAGCCGACGTGCCCGCCGACGCCGAGCAGGCCGAGGCCGTCGTGATCGAGGCGGCGCCCGGGGAGGGAGAGGGCTGATGAAGGTGCTCCTGCGCAGCGACGTGGACGGCGTCGGCCGCCGCGGCGACATCGTCGAGGTGGCCGGCGGCTTCGCCCGCAACTACCTCCTGCCCCAGGGCCGGGCCCTGGTGGCCACCGAGGGCGTCCAGGCCCAGGCGGACGCCATGCGCCGCAGCCGCGACCTGCGGGAGGCGAAGGACCTCGAGACGGCGCGGGCCCAGTCGGCCATCCTCGCCGGGGCGGTGCTGCGGCTGGAGGCCCGGGCCGGCAAGGCCGGCCGGCTCTTCGGCTCGGTCAGCGCGGCCGACGTGGCCGCGGCGGTGAAGGCCCAGAAGGGCGTCGAGCTCGACCGGCACCACGTGGACCTGGCCGAGCCCATCAAGGCGGTCGGCACCTACGAGGTGGGCGTCGTCCTGTTCGGCGACGTCTCGGTCACGGTGACCGTCGAGGTGGTGGCCGCCGGCGAGTAGCCGGCGCGCTCGGCCCGGCCGACCGTCCACCCGAGTGTCACAGCCCTCCGCCACCATGGGGGGGTGGCACGCCCTCACCCCAGTTGCAGCGACCCGGGGGATCTCCCCACCCTCTGGACGGCCGTCCACTGTTTATCCACAAGGCCCACCAGGGATTTTCCCATCAGAATCCCCAGCTTGCGCCCCTTCCTTTTCACAGGCGCCATGACGCAAGGTAGCTAGACCATGGTGCAGGCCTTCGACGACGCCCGACCCCGCCACCTCCGGGCCGCGCCGCCGCCCGGGCCCCGGGTCCCCCCCCACAACCTCGAGGCGGAGGAGTCCCTGCTCGGGTCGATGCTGCTCTCGAGCGACGCCACCGCGGCGGCCATCGAGATCTGCTCGGCCCAGGACTTCTACAAGCCGGCCCACGGCCACATCTTCGAGGCCGTGGTCTCGCTCTTCGAGCGGGGCGAGCCGGTCGACGCGGTGACGGTCACCGACGAGCTGCGGCGGTCCACAGTGCTCGAGTCGATCGGCGACCCCGCCCTCCTGGTCTCGCTGCAGGCCAACACCCCCTCGGTGGCCAACGCCGAGCACTACGCCCGGATCGTCGAGGAGCACTCCCTCCTGCGGCGGCTCATCGGGGTGGCCGGCGAGATCTCCGAGATCGGCTACTCGGTGCCCGAGGACGTCACCGCCGCCGTCGACGACGCCGAGCGGATGGTCTTCGACCTCTCCGAGCGCCGCACCACCGACACCATCGAGTCGCTGCGGGACCTGATCGGGCCCAGCCTCGACCGGATCGAGGAGCTGGCCTCCCACGGCGGCCGCATCACGGGGCTCCCCACCGGCTACGCCGACCTCGACGAGATCCTGGCCGGCCTCCAGCCGGCCAGCCTGACCATCGTCGGCGCCCGCCCGGCCATGGGCAAGACCAGCTTCGCCCTCGGGATCCTCTCCCACGTCGGCACGGTGCTGCACCGCCCGGCGCTGCTCTTCTCGCTCGAGATGGGCCACCTCGAGCTCACCCAGCGGATGCTCGCCTCCGAGGCGCGGGTGGATGCCCAGCGCATGCGCACCGGCCACCTGCACGACCCGGACTGGGCCAAGGTCGGCGCGGCGGTGAGCCGGCTGAGCGACGCCACCATCTTCATCGACGACAACCCGAACCTGACGGTGATGGACATCCGGGCCCGGGCCCGCCGGCTGCGCAAGAAGGAGGGCGACCTCGGCGTCGTCGTCGTCGACTACCTCCAGCTCATGACCGGGCGGGGGCGGGCCGAGAACCGCCAGGTCGAGGTGTCCGAGATCAGCCGGGGGCTGAAGATCCTGGCCCGCGAGCTCGAGTGCCCGGTGGTGGCGTTGTCCCAGCTCAGCCGGGGGCTCGAGGCCCGGCAGGATAAGCGACCAATGCTATCGGACTTGCGCGAATCAGGATCTTTGGAGCAGGACGCCGACGTCGTTCTCTTCATCTTCAGGGAGGAGCAGTACGACCCCGACACGCCGATCGACCGTCGGGGCATGGCCGAGATCATCGTGGCCAAGCACCGCAACGGCCCGACCGGCTCGGCCCACCTCGTCTTCTTGAACCAGTACGCGCGCTTCGACAACATGAAGTCGGTGTGACCGGGCGCCCCCGGGGCGACCGGAGGGTCAAGAACCGCTGGTGTGCGACGCCACGCTGAAGGTGACCACCACCAAGAGGAAGATGGCGATCAGCGCGAAGCCGACCACGATCCCGGCGATCGCCGCCGACCTCCCGGCCTGGACGCCGCCGGTCCGCTTGATCTGGCCGAGGGCCACGAACCCGAAGATGATCCCGAGCACGCAGGGCAGCCCGAAGAGGTACGGGATGATCCCGCAGCACGAGAGCACCAGGGAGGCCACGGCGAAGCCGTTGGTCTGGGGGGCGACGACGACCGGACCGCCGGGGAACCCGGAGCCGTAGGGGGGGTAGCCCTGGGCCCAGGGCTGCGGCGGGTACGCCGCGGGCCAGGGCGTGCCGGGAGGGGCCTGGGGCTGGGGCGGGGCCGCGGCCTGCGGGTGCAGGTGCGGCGGGTACCACCGCCCGTCCGACGCCATCCACCACCCCGGGCCCTGCGCCGTGTCGCTCACCCGGGCAGTATCGCCGACGGCGCGTCGGCGCGCCCGGACCGGGCGCGCCCCTCAGCCGGCGTCGGGCGGGCCCACCAGCACGCAGCGGGTGCCGCGGTAGATGGTGGGCATGCACTTGTTGCAGTGGACGCAGAGCGATTCGTGGGAGGCGCCGGCCTGCATCCGGGCGACCAGGTCGGGTTCGCGCAGGAGCGCCCGGGCCATGGCCACGAAGGCGAACCCCTCCTCCAGGGCGAGCTCGACGGTCTCCAAGCGGGTGACCCCCCCGAGCAGGATGAGCGGCATGGTGAGGGCAGCGCGGAACTGGCGGGCGTAGGGGAGGAAGAAGGCCTCTTCGAATGGGTACTCGGGCATGAAGCGCCGGCCCAGGAGCCGGAAGCCCAGGCGGGCCGCCGGGGGCAGGGTGGCGCCGAACTCGCGGCGCGGCGCCTCCCCCCTGAAGAGGTACATCGGGTTGGACAGCGAGCTGCCCCCGGTGAGCTCGAGGGCGTCGAGGTGGCCGTCGTGCTCGAGCATCCGCCCCACCTCGACGCTCTCGTCGAGCCACAGGCCGCCGGGGACGCCGTCTGCCATGTTGAGCTTGGCCGTGACCGCCACCCGGGTGCCGACGGCCTGGCGGACGGCGGCCACCACCTGTCGGGGGAACCGGGCCCGGTTCTCCAGGCTCCCGCCGAACCGGTCACCCCGGCGGTTGAGCTTGGGGCTCAGGAACGAGCTCAAGAGGTAGTTGTGGCCGAGGTGGAGCTCGACGCTGTCGAACCCGGCGTCGGCGGCCATCACCGCCCCGCGGGCGAAGTCGCCGGTGACCCGCTCGATCTCGGCCTCGGTGATCTCCTGGGCGACGGTGCCGAGCGGGCTGATGCGCCGGGTCGGGGCGAGGGCCGGGGCCCGGTTGGAGCGGGGGTTGGCCACCGGGCCGGCGTGGCCCAGCTGGGCGGCGACCGCCGCCCCGGTGGTGTGGACGGCGTCGGTGAGCCGGCGGAGGCCGTCCATGGCCTCAGGGCGCAGGTGGATGCAGTGGCGGTCGGTGCGCCCCTCGGGCGAGACGGCGAGGTAGGCGACGGTGGACATGGCCGCCCCGCCCAGCCCGACGGTGCGGTGGAAGTCGACGAGGGCGTCGGTCACCAGGCCGTCGGGGACCACCCCTTCGAAGGTGGCCGCCTTGATGATCCGGTTGCGCAGGGTGACCGGGCCCAGCGCCGCGGGGGAGAAGACCTCGCTGCTCACCGGCGTACGGTATCGGGCCGGGGGACGGGCACGTACTCGCCGGGGTCGAAGCGGGCCGTCGCCCGCTCGTACCACCCGGCGGTGTGGGGGAGCTGGGTCACGATCTCGCCCTGGGGGTTGTGGAAGTAGGTGTCGCACCCGCTCCACACCGTGGTGGCCAGGGCGGCCTCGAGCTCCTCCTCGTAGCGGGCCATGGCCCCGGCGCCGACCTCGAGGCTGGCCAGCCCCCGGTCGCGCAGGGTCTCGACGGCCCCGGCCACGTACCCCGCCTGCGCCTCGAGGACGAGCAGGATCGAGTTGCCCCCCTGGTTGGTGTTGGGGCCGTAGAGGAGGAAGAGGTTGGGGAACCCCGGGACGGCCATGCCCTGGTAGGCGCGGGGCACCCCGCCCCAGTGGTCGTGCAGGCCGGTCCCGCCGCGCCCGGTGACCGCCAGGCCGAGGAGGTACTCGGCCGCCCGGAACCCGGTGCACAGCACGATCGTGTCGCACGGCCGCTCCCGGCCGTCGGTGGTGCGGACGCCGGTCGGGGTGACCCGCTCGATCGGGTCGGTCACGAGGTCGACGTCGGGCCGCTGGACGGCGGGGTAGAAGTCGCTCGAGATGAGGACGCGCTTGCACCCGAAGGGGTAGGAGGGGGTGAGCCGGGCCCGCAGCGCCGGGTCGGGCACCTTGCGCTCGAGGTAGCTCCGGGCCATCGCCCCGAGCGCCTCGCCTCCCGGGTCGCTCACCACGAAGGCCGGGTTGTCCTCGAAGAAGCGGTAGAGCTCCCGGCGGTGGCGGGCCAGCAGCTCGGGGTCGGCGGCGAAGGCCTCCTTCTCCTCCTCGGTGAACGCCTTGTCGATGCGCGGGACGATCCAGGCCGGGCTGCGCTGGTAGAGGTCGAGGTGGGCGGTGCGCTCGACGATGGCCGGGACGACCTGGATGGCGCTGGCCCCGGTGCCGACCACCGCCACCCGCTCGCCGTCGAGGTCGTGGGCGTGGTCCCAGCGCGCCGAGTGCAAGACCGTGCCGCCGAACTCGGCCAGCCCGGGGATGTCGGGCACCGAGGGGGTGTGGAAGAGGCCGACGGCCGAGACGAGCACCCGGGCCCGGTAGCGCCGACCGTCTCGGTCGGTGAGCGCCCAGCGGCCGTCGGCCTCGTCCCAGGCGGCGGCCGTGATCTCGGTGGCGCAGCGGACCTTGCGCCGCACGTCGAGGCGGTCGTAGCAGTCCTCGACGTAGGCGAGGATCTCGGGCTGGGTGGCGTAGGTGCGCGACCAGTACGGGTTGGGGCAGAACGAGAGGCTGTAGAGGTGGGAGGGCACGTCGCAGGCGGCCCCCGGGTAGCTGTTGGCCCGCCAGGTGCCCCCGACCCCATGGGAGCGTTCGAAGACCACCACGTCGTCGACCCCGACCCCGGCCAGCCGGTGGGCCATGACCAGGCCGCCGAACCCGGCGCCGACCACGGCCACCTCGAACTCCTCCACCGCGTCGACCTCCACCGGGCCCCCCTACGCCCCGGCCGGCGGGGGCATCCGCCGCAGGGCGCGCGAGGCGGGGGAGTCGATCAGCTCGACCAGGACGCCGTCGGGGTCGGCGACGACGGCCATGGCGATCCCGGAGACCTCGGTCCGGCGGGGCGTGCCGCCGAGGCCGAGGCCCCCCAGCCGGGCCAGGGTCTCCTCCACGTCGGTCATGACCGAGAGCAGCAGGAACCCGGCCCTGGCCGGGCCGTCGGTGTCCGCCGGGGGGCCCACCTCGCCCAGCTCGACCAGCTCGACGATGCCCGAGGCCACCCGGGCCGGGTCGCCGAGGAAGACCGACCGCAGCGTCGTGCCCGGGCCGTGGAGGAGGGTCGGCCAGTCCCCCTCGAACCGCTGGTCCATGGTGACCTCGAAGCCCAGGCCGTCGCGCCAGAAGCGCAGGCTGGCGTCGACGTCCCGCACGCAGATGGCGGAGTGGTGGATCACCTGCACTCGGGGCTCCCCCTGGGCCGGCCCCGCCGTGGCGGGGGTGTGCTCGTCGCGGCGAGCTTAGATTGGCCGCCGGGGCGCCGCCGGGGCGCCGCCGGGGGACGGGGCGGCCCGGCCCCCGGCCCCGGACCGGTGCGCCGCCCCCGTGGAGCCCGACGGCGTGGCGCTCGGCGGCGGGCGACAATGGGGCATGGCCGTCGCGCCCCGCACCGCCGATCCGGCGGCGGCCCGCCGCCAGGTGGCGGTCCGGGCGGTGGCGGTCGGGTGCGCCTGGGTGCTCACCGGGGTGCTGGCCCTCCTGGCCGTCGTCGAGAGGACGGCCACGGTGACGGCGGTCTCGGTGGCGGGGGTGGGGGCGGCCCCCGTCCGCCACACCGCCCACCAGTCCCTCTACCGGGCGGACCCGGGGCCGGTCACGGTTCTCGGGGTGGGGTTGGGGCTCGCCTGCGCGGTGGCCACGGCGAGCCTCGTGTGGCGGGCGGCCCGCCGCTCGACCCGGGTCGGCGCCACCGCCCTGGTGGCCGCGGCGCTGACCGGGGTGGCCGCCCTCTTGGGAGCGTTCACCGTCGGCCCCTTCATCGTGCCGGTGGCCGCCCTGCTGGTGGTCGTGGCCCTGCCGTTGGACCGTCAGTCGGACGGCGCGGGCGCGGTGTCGGACGCCGGGCCGTGGGCGGGGGGCTCGGGCTCGTCGCGGTAGCGGCGGAAGCCCGGGAGGGCGCAGAGGAGCAGCGCCGCCCCGACCATGCAGGCGATGCCGCCCGAGACGATGGAGAACTCGGTGGAGATGGCGGTGGCCACGCCGCCGGCCTCCAGGTCGCCCAGGCGCGGGCCGCCCTGGACGACCGCCATCTGGATGGAGGCCATGCGGCTGCGGAACTGCTCGGGGATGGACGACATGAGGACGGTGTTGCGCAGCACGGCCGAGATGACGTCGGCCCACCCGGCGACGGCCAACAGGACCAGCGAGACCACCAGCACGTGGCTGAACCCGAACACGGTGATGGCCGCCCCCCAGACCACCACGGCCAGGAAGATCACCCACCCCTGGCGCCGGGTCCGGGTCACCCACCCGGTGGTGACCGCCCCGAGGAGCGCCCCGGCCCCGGGGGCGGCGTAGAGGTAGCCGAGGGTGGTGGCCCCCCCGTGGAAGACGGTGGCGGCCAGGGCGGGGAAGAGCGCCCGGGGCATGCCGAAGACCATGGCGTTGGTGTCCATCAGGTAGACGCCCTGGAGCTGCTGGCGGCCCCGGAGGTAGCGGAGCCCCTCCATGACCGAGCCGATGCCGGGGCGGGCCGCGCCGGCCGCCGGGGGGATGGGGGCCATGAGGAAGACGGCGGCCAGGGTGACGCCGTAGGTCATGGCGTCGACGCCGTAGACCCACTGGACGTGGATGGCCCCGATGAGCAGCCCGGCCAGCGCCGGGCCGGCCACCGTGCCCACCTGCAGGATGATCTGCATGAAGGCGTAGGCGGGGGCCAGCAGCCGGCGCTCGACCAGGGTGGGGACCGCGGCGTTGCGGGCGGTGTTGGCGAAGCCGGTCAGCCCCGCGGCCAGCGCGCTGACGAGGTAGATGGCGACCACGGACGGGTGGTGGAGGAGGGAGTTGAGCGAGAGGGCGAGGCTGGTGAGGGCGAGGGCGCACGAGGCGACGAGCAGCAGCGTGCGGCGGTCGACGGCGTCGCCCACCGACCCGCCGATCAGGGCCCCCACGATCAGCGGCCCCAGCTGGGCGATGCTCACCGCCCCGACCTGCAGGGAGGAGTGGGTCTCGGCGTAGACCTGGTAGGGGATGGCGACGACGGTGAGCTGGCTGCCCACCGACCCGACCAGCTGGCCGAAGAAGAGGAGTCGGAAGTCGCGGCTCTCCTTGAGGGGAGAGAAGTCGACGAGGATCCGGCCGGACACCGAAGGGAGCCTAGGGACGGGACCGGCTCCGGCGGGGCACCGCCACGCTCGGGACGCCCCTCGAAGAGGCCGTGCGCCTCAGCCGGCGGCCGCGCCGCCCCGAATGCGACACGGCAGGGCGGACCGGCCCCCGGAGTCAGGCGGGGCGCCGGATCCCGGCGGGTGTCACTCCTGCGACTGGAACGGGTGGTCCGGCGAGGCGAGGTCGATCTCCCAGGCTGCCGGCCAGTCGGTGGGCCGCAGCAGCGCCTCGGTGCCGCCGTCGACCAGGACCACCGAGCCGCAGAAGAAGCCGCCGTCGGGGCCGAGCAGGAGGTCGACCAGCGCGGCGATCTCCTCGGGCCGGCCGGGCCGGCCGACCGGGATGGGCAGCATCTCCACGAGCGGCGCCATCTCGGGCTCGGCCACCAGCGGGGTGTCCACCATGCCGGGGGCCACGGCGTTCAACCGGATCCCCGTTCCGGCCCACTCGGCCGAGACGGCCCGGCGCCGGACCCAGTGGGCGATGGCCAGCTTGGTGGCGGCGTAGGTGGCCACCGCCCCCGCCCGGTCGGCCGCCGCCCGGGCGGCGGCCTCGTCGCCGGCGAGGCAGGCGGCCACCACGGCCGGGGGGATCCCCGGCTGGATGGTGGTCGAGTTCGAGCTGATGGCCACGGCGGCCCCGGCAGCCGAGCGGGCGAGGAGCGGCCGCAGGCCGTCGAGGAGGGCGACGGTGCCGAAGTAGTTGACCGAGGCCACCAGCGACCCGGGCCGCGACGGTGCGCCGGCGACGCCGGCGCAGGTGACCAGGCGGTCGAGCGACCCGCCGGCGAGGTCGCCCACCGCCTCGACGGCCGCCCGGCGGCCGTCGGCGGTGCCGAGGTCGGCGGTGACGTCGGCGTCGTGGAGGTCGATCCCGATCACCCGGGCCCCGCCGTCGGCCAGGCGGCGGCGGCAGGCGGCGCCGATGCCCGAGGCCGACCCGGTGACGGCGACGGTGGTCCCGGCCACCCCTACCCTCGCTCCCCGGCGGCCCGGCGGTAACGGGCGGCGTAGTCGGGGACCCCGACGCCGTCGGGCAGCCCCTCGTCGGACAGCGGCGGGTCGGCGACGGTGCGCAACGGCACCACCCCGGCCCAGACCGGGAGGGACAGGTCCTCGTCGTCGTCGATGGGCCCGCCGGTGCGCACCTTGGCCGAACCCTCGGTGATGGGGATCCGCACGATGAGGGTCGACCGCAGCTCGGAGGGGCTGGGGAGCCGGGCGTCGGTGCTCCGCCCCGGGGCCATGTGGTCGAGCAGGGCCCGGGAGGCCGCCAGCTGCTCGGCCTCGTCGACCACCCGCTCGGCGGTGCCCAGCAGCATCACCGAGCGGTAGTTCATCGAGTGGTGGAAGGCCGAGCGGGCCAGCACCAGGCCGTCGAGGAGGGTGACGGTCACGCAGGCCTCGGCCCCGTCGGCCAGGGCCCGCAGCGTCCGGTTGGCCGGCGCCCCGTGCAGGTAGAGGGTGTCGTCGACCCGGGCGTAGGCCATGGGCACGACGTAGGGGGTGGTGCCGTCGTGGAAGCCGACGTGGCAGACGAGCCCCTCGTCCAAGACGGCGCAGACCGTCTCCCAGTCGCTGCGGCCGCGCTCCTTCTTCCGGCGCAGCGCGGTGCGCTCGCTCGGCTCGAGGGCGTGGCCGCCCGTCGCTCCCCCGCCCACCGTCGCCGCCGCTCAGGCGGCCGCGGCGCGGGCGCGCAGGATCTCGAGCGCCCGGTCGGCGTGGGCGCCCATCGAGACCTCGGTGTGGATCACGCCGAGGAGGGTCCGGTCGGTGTCGATCACGAAGGTGGTGCGCCGGTTGCCCAGCACGGTGAGCGGCCGCTTCACGCCCAGCTGGACCGAGACGGCGTAGTCGGGGTCCGAGAGGAGCGGGAAGTCGAAGGAGTGCTTGTCGGAGAACTGCTTCTGCTTCTCCACCTTGTCGGCGCTGATGCCGACCCGCTGGGCGCCGACCGCGGCGAACTCGGCCGCCAGGTCGCGGAAGTGGCAGCTCTCCTTGGTGCAGCCGTAGGTCATGGCGGCCGGGTAGAAGAAGAGCACCACCGGGCCATTGGCCAACAGGTCGCTCAGCCGCCTCGGCGTCCCGTTCTCGTCGGGCAGCTCGAAGTCGGGGACCACGTCGCCTTTGCGCATCCCCCCAGCGTACCAACGGGTCGCCGCCGGGCCTCCCGGTCGGCGACCGGCTAGGGCTCGAAGCGGAAGCCGACGCCGCGAATGGTGATGAGGTGGCGCGGGTGGGCCGGGTCGGGCTCCACCTTGCGGCGCAGCCGCTTCACGTGGGTGTCGAGGGTCCGGGTGTCGGAGAGGTCCTGGTCCCACCAGAGCCGGTCGATGCACCACTCGCGGGTGACGACCTGGCCGGCGTGCGTCATGAGCAGGGCCAGGAGGTCGAACTCCTTTCGGGAGAGGTCGACCGGCCGGTCGTCGACCGTCACCTCCCGCCGGCCGGTGTCGAGGCGGACCGGGCCCACCTGGACCACCTCCTCCCGGGGGGCGGGGGTGGAGGACCCCCGGCGCAGCACGGCCCGCATCCGGGCCACCAGCTCGCGCAGGCGGAACGGCTTGGCCACGTAGTCCGAGGCCCCGAGCTCGAGGCCGAGGACGATGTCGACCTCCGAGTCGCGGGCCGTGACCATGATGATCGGCACCGGGGCGAGGGCCCGCATCCGCTGGCAGAGCTCGGTGCCCGACTGGTCGGGGAGCATGACGTCCAAGAGGACCAGGTCGGGGTGGACCCGGTGGAAGAGGCGGAGCGCCTCGTGGCCGTCGGCGGCCAGCTCCACCGCGAACCCCTCCCGGGAGAGCCCCGAGGCCAGCGCCTGGCGGTAGGACTCCTCGTCGTCGACGACCAGGACCACCGGGCGGCCGTCGCGCGCCGCGCGCCCGGTCGCCTCGTGGCTGTCGACGGTCGAGGTGCTCACGTTCCTTCCCGCCGGTCCCACGCCCTCAGGCCACGTCGTCGGGGAGGCGGAGGCCCGACGACGGGTGCCAGCACCGGTGGGCAGACCCCCGGGACGGCGACGGGGAGCAGGGGGCTGGTCCCGGGGTCGCCGTCCCGGCGCGCACGTGCGCGAGCAGTCGAGAGAGCAGCGTGGCCTCCCGGCGCCGCCCCGCTCCGGGGAACGGCAGGATCACGGCCAGCCGGGGCTCGCCGCCGCCGGCCCCCTGCGCAGCGCCGTCGCACCTCCCCGGGCCCTGGGCGGGCCTGGGTCCGGAGTGGGACGGCTGTGCCATAGTCCGAACGGTACGGAAGCCAGATGAACGGGCCGCAAAGGTGCCGCAACGCCGAGATGAACCGGAGATGAACTCTTGGGACCCGGCTGACGGCACCCGGCGCAGGCAAAACGAGGGGAGCGAGGGGCGATGACCGAGGCCATGGGGCACGGGGTGAAGCAGCGCGACGTCATCAAGATGACCGAGGCCGAGGTGGCGGCGTTCCTCCACGAGCGCCGGACGATGTCGATGTGCACCATCAACTTCGACGGGTCGATCCACGCCGTGGCCATGTGGTTCGGCTTCTTGGAGGGTGCGGTGGCCGTCGAGACCAAGACCAAGTCGCAGAAGGTCCAGAACCTGCGGCGCGACCCCCGGATGACCTGCCTCTTCGAGACCGGCAGCGCCTACGAGGAGCTGCGGGGGGTGGAGCTGGTGGGCCGGGCGGAGATCGTCGACGACCCCGAGCGGATGTGGGCGCTCGGGGTGAGCGTCTTCGAGCGCTACACCGGCCCCTACACCGAGGAGATGAAGCCGTTCGTCGAGCTCATGCTGCACAAGCGGGTGGTGGTGAAGCTGCACGTCGAGCGGACCGTGAGCTGGGACCACCGCAAGCTGGGCCTGCCGCCGACCGGTGCCGCGGCCGCCCGGGCAACCTAAGCTGACGGCCTGTCAGATCCGGTGACGGCCGGCCCGGGGCCCGCCCCCGGCCGCCCCAGGAGGTACCCGATGCTCGACTACGTGATCCGCGGCGCCACCGTCATCGACGGCACCGGCTCGCCCGGCCGGGTGGCCGACGTGGGCGTCGCCGGCGACCGCATCGTCGCCGTGGGCCGGGTCGAGGAGGCGGGCCGCACCGAGCTCGACGCCGCCGGCCTGGTGGTGGCGCCCGGGATCGTCGACCCCCACACCCACTACGACGCGCAGCTCTTCTGGGACCCGTCGGCCTCGCCCTCCAACCTCCACGGGGTGACCACGGTGGTCGGCGGCAACACAGGGTTCACCCTGGCCCCGCTCAACCCCGAGGACGCCGACTACCTCCGCCGCATGATGGCCAAGGTGGAGGGGATGCCGCTGGCGGCGCTGGAGACCGGCGTCCCGTGGAACTGGACGACCTTCGGGGAGTACCTCGACCGGCTGGAGGGCAACCTCGGGGTGAACGCCGGGTTCCTGGTCGGCCACTGCGCGCTGCGGCGCAAGGTCATGGGGGCCGAGCGGGCGGCCGAGGTGGCCACCGACGACGAGATCGCCGCCATGCGGGGGCTGCTGGCCGAGTCGATCGACGCCGGCGGGCTGGGTTTCTCCTCCTCGCAGTCGCGGACCCACTCCGACGGCGACGGGAACCCGATCAACTCGCGCTACGCCGACCGCCGGGAGATGCTGGCCTTCTGCGAGGAGGTGGGGGCCCACGAGGGCACCACGCTCGAGTACATCACCAACGGCTGCCTCGACACCTTCTCCGACGAGGAGATCGACCTCATGGTGGCCATGACGGCGACGGCGCGCCGGCCGCTCAACTGGAACCTCCTGACCGTGGACTCCCGGGCACCGGAGAAGATGGCCCGCCAGCTCGAGGCGTCGACGGCGGCCGCGGCGGCGGGCGGGCGGATCGTGGCCCTCACCATGCCGACGCTGGTGCCGATGAACATGAGCTTCCTCAACCACTGCGCCCTCTTCCTCATCCCCGGCTGGGGCGAGGTCATGGGGTTGGAGGTGGCCGAGCGGATCGAGCGGCTGGGTGACCCAGCGGTGCGGGCGCGCCTCGACGAACTGGCCCACGCCAAGGAGGCCGGGGTCTTCCGCCGCCTGGCCGGGTGGGGCAACTACGTGATCGGCGACACGTACTCGGAGGCCAACCGGGGGCTCGAGTGGCGCGACGTGGCCGAGATCGCGGCCGAGCGGGGGAGCGCCCCCTTCGACACCCTGCTCGACATCGTGATCGCCGACGACCTGCGGACGGTGCTGTGGCCCAAGCCGACCGACCGCGACGACGCCTCGTGGGCGCTGCGGGCCGAGGCCTGGCAGGACCCCCGGGCCATGGTGGGGGGCTCGGACGCCGGCGCCCACCTCGACCGCATGTGCGGGTCGAACTACCCGACGGCGTTCCTCGGCGACTGCCTGCGCAACCGCAAACTGGTCCCGGTCGAGCGGGCGGTGCAGATGATGACCGCCCAGCCCGCCGACCTCTTCGGGCTGCGCGACCGGGGCCGGGTGGTGGAGGGGCACCGGGCCGACCTCTTCGTCTTCGACCCCGAGACGGTCGGGTCCGAGCCCGCCCGGCTCGTCCACGACCTGCCCGGCGGCACGCCCCGGCTCTTCGCCGAGGCCACCGGGGTGGTCCGGGTGCTGGTCAACGGGGTGGAAACCATCGTCGACGCCAAGCCCACCGGGGCGGTGCCCGGGGCGGTGCTGCGCTCGGGACGGGACACCTACTCGGTGGTCCCGACGCCCGCCTGAGCCGAGCCGACCGGTCGGGCCGCCACCGTGCACTTCGAGTTCGAGCAGCGCATCCGGGCGCCGCGGACCGAGATCCTCGAGGCCTACTGCGACCCCGCCTTCTACGACGCCCTGGGCTCGATGCCCAAGCTCGGCGAGCCCGAGCTCCTCGAGCGGGTCGAGGAGGGCGACGCGGTGCGCATCAAGGTGCGGTTCGCCTTTGTTGGGCAGGTGTCCGCGGCGGTGCGGGCGGTGGTCAGCCCGGACAAGCTGACCTGGGTGACCGAGACCATCGTCCGCCCCGCCACCAGCACCATCGCCTTCGTGGTGGTGCCCGACCACTACCCCGACCGCATGAGCGCCTCGGGGATCGACCGGTTCGTCGACGACGACGGGGCGACGCTCCGGCTCACCGTGGGGGAGATCCGGGTGCACGTCCCGATCGTGGGGTCCTCGGCCGAGCGGGGGATCGTGAACGGCTACCGCGAGCACCTGGCCGGCGAGGCCGAGCTGCTCGAGGAGTGGCTGGTGCCCTGAGCGGGCCCCGCTACTCCCCGGCGCCGTGCCGCCGGCCGCGGCAGCGCGCCGAGTCGGCGAGGAGCCCGAGGCCGATGCCGAGCAGCCAGACGTCCTTGGCGATGCCCGTCCCCTGCTGGCTGGGGGCGAGGCTGCCCTCCTTGCGCATGCCCGGGGTCTTGAGATACAGCCCGAGCAGGCTGCCGGCGAAGGCGGTCAAGGCCAGTCCGGCCAGGCCGTCGCCGACGGAGGGGAGGAGCAGCGCCCCGCCGAGGGCCACCTCGGAGGCGCCGAGCGCCCTGGTGAACTGGACGGGGTCCATGCTGTCGAGGACCGGGTAGGTGCCCTTGGCCATCCCGTGGACGCCGGCGGCGTGCTCCTCGTCGGCCTTCAGCTTGCCCAGCCCGGCGTAGAGGATGAAGGCCCCGGCGGTGACCCGCTCGGGGAGGTTGGCGAAGCGCATCTTTCCCATGACCCAACCGTACCCACCGCCGGCCAAGTCCGTGCCAAAGAGGGAGAAGAGGTCGCCTCGGCGGCGCCCCGGGCGACCGTATACCCCAAGGGGTATACTGGAATTCGCGGACGAGCAGAAGGCGGGCAGGCCATGGGCGAGACGGCGTCACCGGTGATCGAGGTGTTCGCCGACGTCTGGTGCCCGTTCACCCACGTCGGGCTGCACGCGGTGGACGAGCACCGGCGCCGCACGGGGCGCGCCGACGTGGCGATCGTGGTCCGAGCGTGGCCGCTCGAGCTGGTGAACGGGGCGCCGCTCGACCCGGCGGCGGCGTTGGCGCACGCCGTCGAGCTGCGCGACCAGGTGGCCCCCGGGCTCTTCGCCGGCATCGGTTCCGGGCGGTTCCCGTCCTCGACGCTCGAGCCCCTGGCCCTCGCCGCTCGCGCCTACCGCACCGGCCCCCGGGCCGGCGAGCGGGTGAGCTTCGCCCTGCGCGACGCGCTCTTCGAAGAGGGCCTCGACGTCTCGGACCCCGCAGTGCTCGAACAGATCGCCGAGGGGGCCGGCGTGGCGATGCCCGACGACGCGGACCGCGCCGCGGTCCTCGATGACTGGGCCGAGGGACGCCGCCGAGGGGTCCAGGGCTCGCCGCACTTCTTCTGCGGCGACGTCGAGGCGTTCTGCCCGTCCCTGCGGATCACGAAGGACCCCGTCCACGGGGCGTCGATCGAGATGGACCGGTCCCGCCTGACCGAGTTCCTCGACCGCTGCTTCGGGCCGGCCCCTCCCGGCGAGGCCCCTCCCGGCGAGGCCCCTCCCGGCGAGGCCCCTCCCGGCGAGGCCTGAGCGCGCGTCCGGGCACTCAGCGGTCGGCGGGCCCGTCGCCGGAGGGGCCGCGGCGGCCGAGCGAGTGCGGGAGCCAGAACCGGCCCCCGAGCTCGACCATGATCGCCGGCACCAGCACGCTGCGGACCACGAGGGTGTCGAGGAGCACGCCGAAGGCCACCACGACGCCGATCTCGGTCAAAAAGAGGATGGGCAGGATGGTGAGCACGCCGAAGGTCGCGGCGAGGACCACGCCGGCGCTGGTGATGACGCCACCGGTCAGGGCCAAGGCCACCAGGATCCCCTGGCGCGGCCGGCGCGCCGCCGCCTCCTGGCGCGCCCGGCCGACCAGAAAGATGTTGTAGTCCACCCCGAAGGCGACCAGGAAGAGGAAGGCGAGCAGGGAGAAGCTCGAGTCGACCGCCGGGAAGCCGAAGAGGTGGATGAACGACCACGAGGCGGCCCCCAGGGCGGCCAGGTAGCTCGCCACCACCGTCAGGATCAGCAGCACCGGCCCGACGAGCGCCCGGAGCAGCAGCATCAAGATGACCAGGACGATGAGAAGGACGGCCGGGATGACCACGAAGGTGTCGTGGCGGGCCGCGTCGTCGGTGTCGAGCTCGGTGGCGACCGACCCCCCCACCAGGGCGTGGGCCCCGGGGACCGGGGCGAGGCGATCGCGCAGGTCCCGGACGGCCTGCAGGCTCGCCGGTGAGTCCGGCACGGCCCTCAAGGTGGCGACGACCTCGACGAGGGAGCGGGTGCGGGCGGCGACCGAAGCCGCCGAGACCCCGGGGGTGTGCGCCACGGTGCGCAGCACCCCGGCGGCGGCGCGGGCGTCGGCGACCACGTAGGTCGGCGCCGAGGCGCCGGCGGGGAAGTGGGCGGCGACGAGCTGCTGGGCCTCGACCGAGGGGACGGGGTTGCGGAACTGCTGGGCCTGGGTGAGGCCGGTCGGCACGCCGATCAACCCCAGGGCCAGTGCAGCCAGGAGCACCACGCACCCGGCCATGACCAGCCGGGGAGCCCGAGCGACCCACGCGCCGACCCTCGACCAGGGGCCGGTCAGGGTCGGGTCGGCGTCGCCGAGCACCGGGACGAACGGCCAGAAGAGGCGGCGGCCGAAGAGCAGGAGGGTGGCCGGGAGCAGGAGCAGGGCGAAGAGGAGGGCCACGACGATCCCGATGGCCCCCACGAACCCGAGGCTCCGGTCGTTGTTGAGGGAGGAGAGGAGCCCAAGGACCAGCAGGCTGATGGTCACGGTGGCCGAGCTGGCCAGGATCGACGGGCCGGCCCCGAGGACCGCCCGGCGCATGGCCAGGTGGCGGTCGTCGTGCTCCCGGAGCTCCTCGCGGTAGCGGGCGATGAGCAGCAGCGCGTAGTCGGTGCCGGCCCCGAAGACCAGGACGCGCAGGATCCCGGCGCTCTCCCCGTTCACCACCAGGCCGCCGTAGCGGGCGAGGAGGTAGACGACGGCGCTGGCCACCTGGTCGGCGATCCCGATGACGGCCAGCGGGACCAGCCAGAGCAGGGGGCTGCGGTAGGTGGCGATCAGCACGAGGGCCACCACGGCGATGGTGGCGAGCAGGAGCGAGCCGTTGATGCCGCCGAACGCGTCGACCAGGTCGACGAGGAAGCCGCCCGGGCCGCCGACACCGGTGCGCACACCGGCGGGCAGGCCGGCGGCGGCCTCGGCGCGCAGCACCTTGAGCGAACGCGAGAGTGCGGTGCTCGAGTCGTTCGAGGGGAGCGGGACCTCGACGATGGCCGCCCGGCGGTCGGCCGAGTACCGCGGCGGTGTCACCCGGTGGCCGAAGGCGACGGCGGCGAAGCGCGCCACGTCGCCCTCGATCCGCTGCCGGGTCGCCGGGGTGAGCGGGGCGTGGGAGGCGTAGACGACGACTGCCGGGGTGGACTGCCCGCCCGGCAGGTGCTTCTGGTCGACCACGACCTGGGTCGACTGGGCGCTCGAGGGCAGGAACGCCGTCGGGTTCGTGGTCAGGTCCTGCTTGCCGCCGAGCGGGCCGAAGGCCCCGGCGACCACCAGGCCGAGGAGGAGGACCACCCACTTGGACCGACGGCCGGTGAGGAACGAGACGGCCGACCGGAGGGCTCGCATGGCCGACCATTCTGGGCCGGACCTCCCCGCCGCGACCAGTCCGGGGTGGGCTGGGAGCATCGGGTCGAGACCGTATGGAGTACCATATGGTCGATGGGACGCAGGGAGGTGCTGGTGCAGCTCGACGACGAGCTGGTGGCCCGGCTCGACGGGCTGGCGACCGAGCGCGGGACGAGCCGCTCGGCGCTGCTCAGGCAAGGTGCGCTGGCCGTCCTCGACGCCGAGGACCTCCGCCGGGCCGACCGCGAGCTCCAGGAGGCCTACCGGCGGGTCCCCCAGGACCCCGCGGTCGTCCGGTCCGCTGCCCGGCTGGCCGCGGAGACGATGCCGGAGTGGTAGCCAGGGGTGACGTCTACTGGGCCGACCTGGGGCCTCCCGCCGGCCACCGCCCCGTCTGCGTGCTCACCAGGGACGCGGCGGTCGCGGTCCTCGCCACGGTGACGTGCGCCCCGATCACGCGGACCGTCCGGGGGGTCCGTTCCGAGGTCGCGGTCGGCCCAGAGGAGGGACTGCCGGAGGCCTCCGTGATCTCCTGCGACAACGTGGTGACCGTGCCCGAGGCGCTCCTCGCCGCCGACCCGGTGGGCCACCTTGGCGTCGAGCAGCGCGCCGCACTCGACCGGGCGCTGCGGTACGCGCTGGACATCGTCTACTGAGGGCGGAACGCTCGAACGGTTGGCGACGCAGGGCGGCGGGGCGACGCCCCGAGCGCCCGCAGACCACTTGCCGCGGTGAGCGGTTGGCCCGCGGAGCTGCTGCGTCCGTGACGGGACGCCCGGCACCCGGCACGGGAACGGGAGCTCGAGCCCAGCGAGCACTGGTACTGGAGCTGGGCGCGGTCTGCCGGATCGAACCGGCCTTCACCGCCCAGCGGAGATCCGGGCGACACTGACGCGCTACTCGTCCGGGGAGGGCCCGGCGAGGTCGTCGAGGAGCTCTTCGACGACCTGCTCCTCGTAGACCGCGACCCCCGCCCGCGCCATCGCCGGCGCGAGCCCGGCGTCCCACGGCGATGCGGCGGCGCGGCCGGTCAGGGCCACCGACCCGAGCCCGCGCCGCACGGCCCGGTCGTAGTCGGGAGCGCAGTAGCGCCACGGCGCGGCGGAGGGGACCTTGCGGGCCAGGACGCCGGCGATGGCGAGGCCGCGCCAGTCGAAGTCGCCGTGGTAGCGAACGGTCCGGCCACCGGCCACCAGGGCGTCGAGGACGACCAGCGCGGCCGTCGAGGGCATGCCGTCCAGGCAGACCACCGTGGGCGACCGCTCGGCCAGGTGGTCGGCGGCGGCCGCCAGCACGGCGGGGTTCTCGGTCACGAAGACGGCATCGGGGGCCGGCCCCGGGGGGCGCCACGACGAGACCTGCCGGAGGGTGAGGCGGAGAGGCTCGGCCGGCCAACCCGGAAGGGCGAGGACCAGGACGTCGCAGGACAGGTCGTCGCAGGCGACTCCGGCTTGGTTCCAGGTGCGGCGCCACTCGGCCGCGTCCGGGGGGAAGGGACGGTCGGCCAGCCAGGACAGGGCGTGGACGGCGAGGGTCCCGACCGGTCTTGAGCGGTCCAGGCCGTGGGCGTCGCCGGTGACCGCCGCGGCGAGCACGGCGAGCCTGGGGGCGCCGTCCCCGTTCGACGTCGCCGCCACGACGTCGAGGGCGGTCCAAACGGCGTCGGTCTCCGCGTCGCCGGCCAGCCGGCGGGCCAGGCCGGTCGCCCGGATGCGACCGAGCCATTCGGCGAGCCTCGGCTCGGCGGCGAGCGCCGAATGGTCGGCGAGCTCCGCCCAGCGCCGGTTGCGGACTGCGTCGTCCCGGGCGACGGCGGCCCGCCGGTCGACCAGTGGCCCCCCCACGAGCGCCAGCACCTCGAGCAGCCCCCGCCCGACGACCGAGGCGCGCAGCGCGGCGTCGAGGTCGGCGAGGGGTACCCGTATCGTCGTCCCGGACGGCCGGCGCACGCCGAGGAGGCCGGCGACGGCGTCGGTCTGCTCGAGCGTGAGGTCCTTGAGCACGAGCGGCGTGCCCTGGAGCGTCAGGCCGTTGCCCTCCAGCCGCCGCCGGGCGGCGCCCCACAACGGTGCGAGCTCGGGGCCCTCGAGCGGCTCGAGCACCTCAGACCTCGGCCATCGCCGCGCCGTCCCAGCGGACGGCGAAGGCGGAGACCCCCTCGAGCGGCGGCTGGCGGAGCAGGTCGTAGGCCATGAGGGCGGGCACCTGCTGGTAGGCGCCCCACAGCTCGTGCCCGGTGAGGACGATGTCGAGGTCGAACCGGACCAGGAGACCCATCAGCTCGGCCCGCATGCCCTCGTCGATCCCGGCGAACGCCTCGTCGAGGGCGATGAGCCGGGGCGCCGCGCCGCCTGCCGTGTCGTAGTGGGCGGCGGCGGCGGCGAAGAGCGGGAGGTGGAGCACCACGGCCTGCTCACCGCCCGACAGGTTCCGGAAGAGGGCCCGGGTCAGCCGCTGCACGCCACCGCCGGCCGAGCGGACGTGGGGCACGAACGAGTACCAGCCCCGGTAGTCGAGGACGTTGCGGAGTATCTCGGCGTAGCTGGCCGAGGTGTCCTCCGCCCGCTGCTGGGTGATGGCGGCCTGGAAGAAGCGGTGCAGCTGCTCGCGCTCGGTGGGACCGAGGAGCTCCGGCGTCTTGCGCAGCAGGGCCACGGCGGAGCGGACGCTCGGGTCGGTGGTCCCGAGCTCCCAGCGCAGCTGCACGCTCTTGCCGCTGGCCGTCGGCCGGTCGGCCAGCGACCGGTTGATCCGCTCGACCAGCTGGTCGGCGTCGTTCAGCAGCTCCCGTAGCGCGTGGGCGACGCGCGAGAGGAGGTGTCGCTCGAAGATCTCCCGGTCGCGGTCGGTGAGGAGCCGCTGCTGGCGCTCGACCTGCGCGCCCAGCTGCTCGTCCAGCCAGAGCACGGAGAAGGTGCCCGAGTCCGACGTGACCTCGACCACGGCCACCTCGTCCACGTAGGAGAGGCTGGGGTCGTGCCCCCGGCGCAGCTCGTCGAGGAGCTGGCGGAAGGAGCGCTCCAGGGCGTTGGCGTCGGGTCCGGCGACGATCTCGGCCGTCGCCGAGACCACCGCGGCGGCCAGCGCGGCGCGGTCGGCCGGAGGGGCCGGCCCGGCGTCGACGACCGACCACACGTCTTCCCGGCACACGACGTCGAGCCGGGCCGAGGCGTGGGCGGCGGTCACCTCGTGCTCGGCCACGGCCTCGGTGGCGTCGGCCTCCTCCTGGACCGCCCGCCCCCGCCGCTCGGCCACGGCACGGCCCTCGGCGTGCAGTCGGTCGGCCTCTTGGCGCCGGCGTTCCAGTTCCGCCTCGATCCCGCTCAGCTCGCGCAGCGGCGCCTGAGCGTCGGGCCCGAGCAGGTTGCGCAACTGGTCGGCACGGGCCCGCAGCCCGGCGGCTTGTCGGTGGAGGTCGTCGCGTTCGGCTTGGCGCAGCGCCATGTCCCGCTCGGCGCGCCCGACCCGTCCGGCCGCCCGGGCCGACGCCGCCCGGTGGGAGGCCAGTTGGTCGGTCGCCCGGACGAGCTGGGTCGCCCGGTGCTCGAAGGCGGTCACCAGCTCGTCGACCTCGGTCAGCCCGGCGGGGGTGGCGGGGAGCCTGCGCTCAGCGGCGACGGTCCGCAGACGGGCGGCGAGCGCGTCGGCCGCGGTGCGCGCCGAGCGGGCCCGCTCGGCGTCGCGCGCCGCGGCGTCGCGGGAGGCCCGTGCCACGGCGACCGCGCTCAACAGGGCGTCACGGGCCTCGACGACGCTGCCGGCAGAAGGCAGCGACGCGGCGACGTCGTCCAGCTGCCTGCGCTCCGCGGCGACCGCCGCGCGCTGCTGGTCGGCGTCGGCCAGCCGGGCGACGACGTCGGCGTGGCGCTGGTCGAGCTCGGCCAGAAGCCGCCGCCGCCGCCCCTCGCGGGCGGTGGCCCCGATGAATTCGGCCCGCCGCTTCCCGAAGCGGCCGGCGAGCGGCCCCAGGTGGAAACGGCCGTCGGGCAGCACGGCCACCCCGGCGTCAGCCAGGGCTATGGAGGACAGGACCGCGGCGATCGCCTCGGCGCCGGGCTCACCGGCGGGCGGCGGGGTGGGGACGAGCAGGTCGGCCAGGGTCGGCTCCGACACCACGCCGGTGGGGCGGAGCCATGCGTCGAGGTCGCCGGTCTCGGCCCCGATCCAGGCGTCGAGCAGGCCGGCCCCCTCGAGGGCCGCCTCCAGGCCGGCGCGCTCGCCCTCGGGGACCCCGTCAGCGAAGTCGCAGCAGGCGTAGAGGGGCGCGCCGGGGCGGCCGCTGCGCTCGGCGGGACGCGTGGCCAGGCGGTCGGGGGCGGGCACCGGGTCGTCCGCCACCCGTCGGCGCTCGTCGGCCACCCGGTCGCGCTCGGCGGTGAGCGATTCGACGAGGTCCTGGATGCGGGCGTCGCGGGCGGCCAGGGCGCCCCGGCGAGGCTCGAGCGCCGCGCCGAGGGCCTCGGCGAGGGGGGGAGCACCCGACTCCCCGAGCGACCCCACCAGCTCGACGAGCGGTTCGAGCTCGAGGATCCCGCTCGCCCGGACCCAGAGGCGCAGCTCGTCGGCGAGCGCCGCCCGGGCGGCGTCGAGCGCGGCCGCCGCCGCCTGGCGCCGGTCGTCGGCGTCGGCCGACTCCGAGGCCGACTCCTCGGCCGTCTCGGCCGCCGCCGTGGCCCGCTCGGCAGCCCGCTCGGCCGATGCGAGCGCCTCGCGCACCTCGGTGACCTCGTGACGGCGGCGGAGTGCGAGGCCGCGGACCGCGGCCGCCAGCTCCGCCGCGCCGACCTGGTCGCGCCCGAAGGCCCAGCTGACGCCGGCGCGGTCGGCGGCGGCGGTGGTGGCGGTGAACTCGCCGTCGACCTCGGTGGCGGCCTGGGCCACGAGGGCGTCGGCGTCGGCCAGCTCCACGGCGGCGTCGCGGTGCTCGTCGGCGGCCGAGCGGAGCCGCTCCTCGGCGTCGGCCAGCGACCGCTCGGTGTCGGCGGCCCGCTCCTCCACGTCCACGAGGCTGGCGGCGTCGCGGTAGGCGGGGGACTCCAGGAGGGCCCGCCGGCGCTGCTCGGCGGTCTGGCGGCCGGTGTCGCAGTCGAGCAGCGCCACCCGGACCCGTTCCGCCTCCCGGTCGGCGGCGGCCAGGGTCTCGGCCGCCTGGTCGACCCGGCGGCGCGCGGCGCGCAACGTCCCGTCGGCCTCCACCGCCCCGAGCGCGCGGGCGCGGGCGGTGGCCCGCAGGTATCGGCGGTAGACGGGGAGGAAGGCCTGCACCGTCCGGTGGGCTTCCCGCAGGCGGCGGAGGTCCTCCTGCACCGCCTCGAGGTCGTCGAAACTGGCGGCGACGTCGGCGATGAGCCGGTCGTCGAGCGCGGCGAGGCCGTCGCTCAGCACTTTGGAGAGGAGCTCGAGGTTGAGCTTCCCGGCCAGGTGGGGCCGGCGCAGTACCAGCAGCAGCTCGACCAGGTTGCGGTAGCGGTGGGTGCCCAGGTCGAACAGCGCCCGGTCGACGGCGGCGCGGTAGGCCTCGCCCGAGTCGAAGACCGCGTCGGACCCGACGGCCTCGGCGAGGCCGCCCTTGGACAGAGGGACGCCCCCCGGCGCCAGTTCGAGGTCGATCCCCGGCCGGCGGTCGGTGACGAAGAACCAGGCCTCGGCGTCGCGCTGGACCGAGGCGCGGGCACCGCAGCCGATGGTGACGTGGGCCCCGTCGCGGCCGAACTCCAGCCACGTGTAGCCGGTGCGCTGTTCGTGGCGGAACTGGTGCGACCGCTCGTCGTCGGTCAGGCACAGCAAGAGCGTCCGCATGGAGCGGCCGCCGCCCAGGCTGTCCATCCGGCTGGCCGACATGACCCCGTCGAGGAGGAAGGGGACGAGGAGGGCGAGCGCGTTGGACTTGCCCGAGCCGTTGGGGCCCCGCAGGACGAGCCGCCCCTCGGCGAACTCGAAGACCTGGTCGTCGTACTCCCAGATGTTGCGGATGCCGGCGCGGGTGGGCACCCACCGCTCGGCCCGGGCCGCGTCAGACATCGAAGGTCTCGGGGAGCCGGACCTCGGCCCGGTAGCGGGCGAGGGCGGGGAAGACGTCGAGTCCGCCGTCGGCCCGGGGGGCGACGAGCCCGAGCCGCTCCAACAGCGCCGTCGCCTCGGCGCGCAGCCGGTCGGGCTCCGCCCGGTAGTCGGCCGTGAAACGGCCGCCGTAGGCGGCGAGGACCCGTCGCCACGCGCCGTCACAACCGGCGGCGGCGACGCCTCGCTCCGGGCCCGCCTCCGCGGTCCCGGCCGCGCCGGCGAGCTCGCCGCCGTAGAGCAGTGCCGCCTGGGCGACGGCGCCCCCCGAGGGGAACGGCTCCGCCGCCGGCAGCCCCACCATGGCCTGCCCCTCCGCTCGGCACTCCAGGGTGCACCCGGTGAGCCGCTCGAGCTCCTCGCGGATGCGGGTGCGGCGCTGCCGGGCGTACTCCCGCTCCTCGTCGGGCAGGGTGTCGTAGTAGAGGGCCGCCTCGGTGAGCAGCCGGCGGTGGACGCGGTGGCGGGCCCGGCTCTGGGCGCCTTCGGGGGTGGGCGGGTACGGCTCGTCAAGGAAGTCCGCGGGGTCGCGCAGCCCGGAGAGGACGCTCGGCGGCGAGAGGAGCAGCCTGCTGGCGGCGTCGCGGTCGACGTCGTAGAGGGCGTTGCCCTCCGAGCTGACGAAGGCCTCGGTCTCGCCGTCGACGAGGATGAGGACCTCGCGCTCTTGGAGCCAGGAGACGGCGTCGACGAAGGCTCGGCGGTGCCCGTGCACCGTGAGGTCGAAGGAGAGGGAGTCGTCGCCGGCCCGCAACCGGGCCACCTCGTCGGCCAGCTGCTGGATCGTGGTCTGGTCGCCGAGCCCCTCGATGGCCGCCAGCAGCATGCACAAGGAGGCGTAGGCCTGGGGGGAGAACGGCCGGTGCGACGAGGTGACCGTGCGTGCCGGGCGGTGCGGCGACAGGGTCGCCGGGCGCCGCAGCAGCCGGGCGCAGTGCGGCCCGAGGTCGAGCCGCCAGTGGCACAGCCGCTCGAACTCCTTGCGCAACGGCTCCTCGTACCGCCGGACCAGGGCCAGGGTGCCCGCCTGCGGGTACCGCTCGCTGACCAGCCCGTGGGTGAGGAGCGCCCGGGCGGCCGTCTGGAAGTCGTCGAGCTCGCTGGCCGGGTCGAGCTGGACGGCGACGCGGGCGAGGGTCACGGCCGCAGCACCTCGATCCCCACGCCTCGCAGCGTGAGGGTGCCGGCGAGGGTCGAGACCCGGGTTGTCCGGTCGCCGGTGGCGATGATCAGCCGGACGCCCTCGGCCTCCACCTCGACCTTGAACTCGCCCTCGATGGGCCGGCGGTGCAGTCCCCGCTCGATCAGCTCGAGGAGGAGGGAGAACTCCCCGGCGGAGAGGGTCCGGCCCTCGACGGGCCGGGCGGTGAGCTGGGCGCCCGCCTCCAGGCGCGCCGCCCGACGCCGGCGGTGCTCCTCGGAGAGCCGCTCCTTGGCCAGGCGGAAGTCGACGGCGACGGCGGGAGGCGGCGCCGGCGCACGTCGGCCGTACTCGCGCAGGGTGACCGGGACCTGGACCGGTGTCGCCTCCCACCAGCTGGTGGCGGGCGCGACGAGATCGGGGTCGGTCTCGGGCTGGCCGAGGTGGTGGGGGGAGGCCAGGCCGAAGGCCGCGTCGAACAGCACGTGGGCCTCCCCGGGGTCCGAGCGGGCGAACCACCGGGCCAGGTGGAGGAGTTCCGACGCCCGGGTGATGGGCCGGGTGGCGCTCTCGGTGAGCCGGCGCAGGAAGCTCATGAGGTCGCGGATCGCCGTGGTGGTGGCGGCGGCGAGCTCGTCGGCGCCGGCGGCGCGGAGCTGGCCGTCGCCCCTGAACCAGGCAGCCAGGCCGGTCCACCGGTCCCGCCACTGGGCGGCCAGGTCGTGGTCGGCGAAGAGGCCGGCGGAGTCGTCCCCGGCGGCGGCCAGCTCGGTCAGGCGTTGCACCCCCCGCTCTTCGACCACGCCGACCTGGGCGGCGATCTCCACCTGGTAGCGGAAGAGGTCGTCGAGGAACTGCTGGAGGTAGTCGATCAGGAGGTGCTTGTAGGCGAGGAACCGCTCGGGGTCGAGCTCGTGCTCGCGTCGGAGCTGGGCCATGGCCGCGTGGAAGTCGCGGGCGTTGGCGGCCAGGTCGCGCAGGGCTCCGTCCAGGTCGCGCAGGCGCAGGTAGGTGGCGGTGGCGTCCCCGGCGTCCACCGCCGCCACCAGGGCGTCGAGGTTCTCGCGGATGTCGCGGAACAGCGCCCGCTGGAGGGACCCGGCCTCGTCGGCGGCACCGAGGACGCGCAGCACGCTGTCGTGGGCGGCGTGGCCGGCGGCCGTCAGCTGCCACAGCTCGCGCCGGCGCTGGAAGTCCTCCAGGCGCGCCACCCGGCTCGTGTCCTGGGTCCAGCTGACGGCGCCCCAGTCCTTCAGCTGCTCCAGGGCCGAGGTCAGCGTGGCGGTCTCGATGCCGTGGGCGGCCAACGCGGCGGCGACGTCCTCCGTGCGGACCTGGACCTGGTAGCGCTCCTTGGCCGCGACGAGCACCGAGAGGACGGCGGCGTAGAGGGGGGCCGAGGGCTCGGTGGCCGCCCGCAGGACGTGGAGCTTGGCGCGCTCGTCGGGGTCGAGCTGGCGCTCGACCATGGAAGGCCGCCCGTAGCGCCCGTCACCCTGGGTCACCGCCCCGATCGTACGGGGTGGCCGGGACATGGAGGGTGCTCGGCGCCCGGTCCCCGGTCCGCGTCGCTGCTCGGAGCCTGGAACGGCGCCGTTCCCCTCTGGCCCGGGAACCGCCCGGCTGGTCCCCCGCCGGCTCTTCGGAGGCCGTAGCCCCCGACCGGCGCCTGCGGGTCGATGCTGGACGTGCGCAGGGCCCGGCGAAAATGATGCCTAGTGGTGTATAGTGGTGTTGTGGGACGGACGCAGGTATACCTGGGCGACGAGGAGCTGGCGCTCCTCGATCGCCAGTCGATGGCGACCGGAGCGTCGCGCTCGGAGCTGATTCGCCGTGCCATCCGGCGGGCGTTCGGTGAGGGGTCGAAGGCCGAGCGCCTCCGAGCCCTTGATGCGAGTGCGGGCGTGCTCCGAGGGCGGCACTTGACCGGAGAGCAGTACGTCGAGAGGCTCCGGGGTGACCTGGGCGACCGCCTGGAGAGGCAGGGCCTTGGGTGAAGCTGGTGGACACCAGCGTTGCCGTGGACCATCTGCGAGGAGACGAGTCGGCGGTCGAACTGCTGCACGAACTGGTCTTCGGGGATGAGACCCTGATCTCGAGCGAGGTTGTGCGTTTCGAGCTGCTGGCCGGCGTCAGGGCCGCGGAGACCGACGCGCTGGAGGAGTTCTTTTCGGCGGTCTCCTGGATCCCGGTCGACGAGCAGATCTCGCGGGTCGCCGGCGCTTTGGCCCGCGAGCACCGAGCAGCCCACAGCGGGATCGACGACGCGGACTACCTGATCGCCGCCACCGCGCTCGTCTGCGGTGCGGAGCTGTTGACGAAGAACGTCCGCCACTTCCCGATGTTCGGTGACCTCCGTGCTGCGTACTGAGGGCTGAGTCTGGGTCCGGCGGGACGGGACCCCGTTGTCGGGCGTTCGCAGTCGCACTCCGCCGAGCCGGGAGAGACGAGGCAGCGCGGACGGTGCGTACGCCGTAGGCCGGTGGGCCGTCCGCGCTCTTCGGGGACTGCCGGCGGTTCACAGGCCGTGGGACGCCTTTCGACGCCGTCTATGCGTTGTAAAGGGTCGAGATGTGGATCGGCTCGCGGTTGAACGCCTTGAACTTGGGCTTGGCCTCGGCCCGGTAGCGGTCGGTGGAGACCACCGGGTCCTTGTCGAACTCGGGGATGACCTTGGTGCCGAAGGTCTCGATGAGCTCCTCGGCCTCCTCGTAGCTGGTGGCGTCGCCGGGCAGTCCGAAGCAGACCTGGTCGACGCCGTAGTTGACGAAGGGCTGGAGCTGCTCGCAGACCTCGTCGGGGTTGCCGCACAGGAGGTAGCCGCCCTTGATGAGCGGGTCGACGTGGTCCATGGTCGGCGCGTGGGGGGTGGCCGGCCACCGCACCGAGAGCGGCCGGGCGGGCATGGTGTCGTGGTAGAGGGCGACCATCGAGGGGAGGTAGCCGTTGCCGACCCGGGTGGCCTGCTCGCGGGCGACGTCACGGTCGGCGGTGCAGCGCACGGCGGTGGTGATCATGACGTTGTCGTTCACGAACTCGCCCACCGGGTCGGTGCACTCGGCGATCCCCTTCTTGTAGCTCTCGATCCACGGCGCCACGTCGTGGACGGCCGAGAAGGTGAAGCCCAGCGCCCCCTGGCCCAGGCGGCCGGCCTTCTCCCAGGTGGCCGGGGACCCCACGGCCAGCCAGAACGGCGGGTGGCCCGGCCCCCAGGGCTTGGGGAGCACGTTGTGGGGCACGTCCATGTCCCAGTGGGTGCCGTGGTAGGTGTAGTCCTTCTGCTCCCACATGCGGACGATCTCGTAGATGACGTCGTCGTAGTCGGCCCGGGTGGACTCGGTGTCGTGGATGTTGAGCGTGGCGATCTCGTGGGAGCCCGCCCCCCGGCCGGTGCCGAACTCGAACCGGCGGTTGGTGAGGTGGTCGAGGGTGGCCACCTTTTCGGCCGTCTTGACCGGGTGGTTGACCCGGGGCGAGATGTTGAAGATGCCCGCCCCGATGTGGATGCGCTCGGTCGTCCCGGCCAGGTAGCCGGCGTGGACCTCGTTGGAGGCCATGTGGGAGTACTCGGTCAGCCCGTGGTGCTCGGTGAGCCAGACGAACTTGAAGTTGTGCTTGTCGGCCAGCTGGGCCAGCTTCATCTCCCGGGTGAGGGCGGTGTGCTCGCTGTCGGTGTCGTGGGCCTTGGGCCCCGGCAGGTAGCCCTGCAGGAAGATCCCGAATTCCATGGTCTGCTCCTTGTCTCTTTCTCGATGGTCGGTGGGTTGCTGTCGCTTCGCTGAGGTCAGACCGGTGACACCACCCGGCCGGGACGGCGCCCGGTGAGGGCGCCGTCGAGCACGATGGGCGCTCCGTTGACGATGGTGGCGCGGATCCCGTTGGGGTAGGCCTGGAACCGCTTGATGCCCCCGGGCAGGTCGCCGACCTGGACCTTGCGGCCCGGGCGGCGGATGGCCTCGGGGTCGAAGATCATGAGGTCGGCCCACCACCCCGGGCGCACCATGCCCCGTCCGGGAAAGCCGAGGATGGAGGCCGGCACCGAGGTCAGCTGGCGGATCCCCTGCTCGAGCGTCCACTCGCCGAGGTCGAGGACCCAGCGCCGCAGGAAGTAGGTGCTGTAGTCCGAGCCGTCGTCCCTCGAGAGGTGGGCCCCGCCGTCGGAGGTCCCCGTGATCATGTGCGGGTTGTGCTGGGCCTCTTTGACCGAGGCCATCCACTCGTCGGTCTCGGTGATCCACCGGAACTGGGTGGCCAGTCCGTCGGCCAGGGCCAGGTCGATCATGGCGTCGGCCGGGGCCGTGCCCTTCTCCTTGGCGATGTCGAGGATCGACCGGCCGACGTAGTCGGCCAGCCCGGGGTGGTCGACGGACCCGACGAACAGGACGTCCCAGTGGGGCGGGGGGAGGGTGGAGCCCCGGGCGGGGTCGCGGTTGGGCGACTCCACGGCGTGGCGCATGGCGTCGCGGACGGTCGGGTCGGCGAGGAGCCTGCGGCGGTCGACCACCGCCGGGGCGACCACCCGGTCCCACTCGGGGACACCCTCGTAGAGGGTGGTCCCCTCGGCCAGGGTGAAGGGGCGGTCGAAGGGCCGGGCCAGGAGGAGCGAGTAGACCTCGGCCCCGGCGGCGCGGGCGCGGCCCAGGAACTCGAGGGCGTCGTCCCAGCCGGCACCGGGGGCATCGACCTTGTTGCGGCCGCCCAGCCCCTGGATGATGACCGGGCGGGCGCTGACCCGGCCCATCTCGATCAACAGCGCCATGTCGTCGGCGTCGAGGCCGCCCACCGCGCTCTTTGGCAGGTAGGTGATGCTGCCCCGGTCGCACCGCCCCAGCTCGTCGGCGAGGGCCAGCAGCTCGTCGTGGTCGGCGAACCGGCTCGGGGCCGGGTGGTTGTCCCCGTCGTTGTGGGTCGGGGCGTGGGTGGAGGAGAGGCCGGCCGCCCCGGCCTCCATGGCCTGATGGAGCACCCTGCCCATCTCCACCACCTCGGCCGGGGTGGCCGTGCGGGCCGAACCGTCGGGCCCCATGACCCACCGGCGCAGGTTGGAGTGGCCGACGTAGCAGGCCAGGTTGACCCCGAGCGTGCCGGTCCGGGTGGCCAGGAACTCCCCGAAGGTCTCGAACTGCCACTCGATCCCGTCGAGGGCCCGCGGCGCCATCCCCTCGACCTTGGCGAAGAGGCCGGCAAAGAACCGCCGGTCGTCGGCGTGGACCGGGGCGACCGAGAACCCTGTGTTGCCGGCCAGCACGGTGGTCACCCCGTGGAAGCACGAGGCGGTGGCGTAGGGGTCCCAGGTGATCTGGGGGTCGTAGTGGGTGTGGGGGTCGATGATCCCCGGCGCCACCACCAACCCCTCGGCGTCGATCTCCTCGGTCGCCCTGGCACCGGCCAGCCGGCCCACGGCGGCGATCCGGCCGTCGCGCACGCCGACGTCGGCCCGCCGGCGCGGGTTGCCCGAGCCGTCCATCACCGTGCCGCCGCGCACGACGAGGTCGTAGTGGTCCGTCACCCGATCGTCTCCCTCAACCGGCCCGGCCGGCGCCCAGCCGCTCCTCGAGGCCGAAGAGCCCGATGGCGTTGGACCGCATGACCTTCTCGATCACGTCGGGGTCGAGGCCCTCGCACATCTGTTTGGCCACCTTCTGGGTGTCGGGCCAGGTGCTGTCGGCGTGGGGGTAGTCGCACTCGAACATGACGTTGTCCCGACCGATCTCGTCGATGTTCTTGAGGCCGAAGCGGTCGGAGAAGAAGCAGCCGTAGACCTGGCGGGCGAAGGTGTGCGACGGGGGCTGGCGCACCAGGTCGGCCACCCCGCCCCAGGCCCGGTTGGTCTCCCAGATGTGGTCGGCGCGTTCCAAGATGTAGGGGATCCAGCCGATCTGGCCCTCGCTGTAGGCGATCTTGAGCGCCGGGTACCGCTCGAGCACGCCCGAGAAGAGCCAGTCGCAGAGCGAGAGCATGCAGTTGGTGAAGGTGGCGGTCGACTGGACCGCCGAGGGAGCGTCGGCCGAGGTCGACGGCATCTTGGACCCCGAGCCGATGTGCATGCAGACGACCGTCTGGGTCTCGGCACAGGCGGCGAAGAGCGGGTCCCAGTAGCGGTCCTTGTCGTGGATCGAGGGCCAGCCGAGGTAGGCGGGGATCTCCGAGAAGGTGATGGCCCGCACGCCGCGTGCCGCGTTGCGGCGGACCTCGCCGGCGGCCAGGGCCGGGTCCCAGAAGGGGACCAGGCAGATCGGCACCAGCCGGGGCTCCGCGCACCACTCCTCGACCATCCAGTCGTTGTAGGCCTGGATGCAGGCGAAGCCGAGATCCTTGTCGCGGCACTCGGAGAAGGCCTGGCCGGCGAAGCGGGGGAAGGTCGGGAAATTGAGCGAGGCCTCGATCCCCGCCTCGTCGAGGTCGGCCAGCCGGGCGACGGGGTCGTAGGAGCCGGGCCGCATCTCCTCGAAGGTGACCGGGGAGACCGTCACCTCCTCGCGCGGCAGGCCGGCCGCCGCCATGACCCGGGTCATCGGGTAGCGCAGGTCCTCGAAGAGCCAGAAGTCGCACGGGGTGCCCGAGGGGTCCTCGTCCCACGAGTAGACCCCGCCGACGCTCCCCATCTGCGAGACCCCCGACCGCACGACGCGTGGGCCGTCGGCGCAGAACCGCTCGGGGAGGCGGTCCTGCCAGACGTGGGGGGGCTCGATGACGTGGTCGTCCACCGACACGATCAGGGGGAAATCCCGCTCCATGGCCGCTCCTTCGCCCACCAGCCGACGCGGCTGCGCCGCCACGTTCACGGTAGGGAACGGGGCCGGGGGCCAGTAGGGTCCAAGGTCCCAAATCTGCAACGTGTTCTAGTTCGCCCGGCGGGGGCCGTCGGTCCGCCGGCGGGGAATTGGGACCTTGGGCACTAGACGGAAAACGAGAACGCGTTCTACCCTGGCGGCAGAGTGACGGCGCGCCGCGGGCGGACGCCGGGAAGGAGGCGGAGCGATGGTGCCCACGACGGCCAGGCCGACCTGCGACATCGACGTCGTCGACCGCAGCTTCTACCAGGACCCCCACCCCCGCTACGCGTGGCTGCGGGAGAACCGGCCCATCTTCTGGGACGAGGCCAACCAGATCTGGGTGCTGACCAAGCACGCCGACATCAACTACGTCTCGACCCACGCCGAGCTGTTCTGCTCGGGGCAGGGGATCCGGCCCACCCAGTCGGTCGACCTCTCCTTGGTGAGCCTGGACGGCGAGCGCCACGTCCGCCAGCGCCGCCTGGTCAACAAGGGGTTCTCCCCCCGGATGATCCGGGCCATGGAGTCGCGGGTCCGCCAGGTGGTGACCGAGGTGCTCGACGCGATCGCCGACCGCTCGTCGTGCGACTTCGTCTCCGAGGTGGCCATCCCGGTCCCCCTGGTGGTCATCGCCGAGCTGATGGGGCTGCCGGTGGAGGACCGGGTGAAGCTGGGCCACTGGTCGGACCGGATGATGGGCGGCGAGGGCCGGAGCGACCCCGACGACCCGATGCTGGTCGACGCGGCGGCGGCCTTCGGCGAGTACGTCGGCTACCTGACCGACACCGTGGCCCAGCGCCGGGCGGCCATCCAAGCCGGCAGCGCCGTCCCCGACGACGTGATCAGCATCATCGTGGGGGCCGACGAATCAGGGGTGCTCGAGTCGAGCGAGGAGCTGACCCACGACGAGCTCACGATGTTCCTGGTCGTGCTGCTCATCGCCGGCAACGAGACCACCCGCAACGCCATCTCCGGCGGGATGTGGGCGCTCAACCGGTTCCCCGACCAGTGGCAGCGCCTCATCGACCACCCCGGGTCGTTCGAGACGATGGCCGACGAGGTCTGCCGGTACGTGAGCCCGGTGATCAGCTTCGCCCGCACGGCGACCGAGGACACCGAGCTGGCCGGCCAGCACATCGCCGAGGGCGAGAAGCTCCTGATGCTCTACCAGTCGGCCAACCGCGACGCCGAGGTCTTCGACGACCCCGACACGTTCCGGGTGGACCGCGACCCCAACCCGCACCTCGCCTTCGGGGTGGGCCCGCATGTCTGCATGGGCATCAACCTGGCCCGTCTCGAGATCCGGGTCCTCTTCGAGGAGCTGGTCCGGCGGTTCCCCGACATGAAGGTGGCCCCGGGGGCGGCGCCGGTCTACGTGGAGCACGCCCTGGTCCACGCCATCGACTCGCTGCCCGTCGTCTACACGCCCGAGCGGGCCGGCGCCTAGGGGCGGGACCGGCCGCGGGTCACCCGTCGGTCCGGATCCAGACCGCCTTCACGTTGAGGTACTCGTCGAGGGAGTGGCCGCTCAGCTCGTTGCCCCACCCGCTCTGCTTGGTGCCCCCGAACGGCATGGCCGCGTCGAAGTTGCCGTAGGTGTTGACCCAGACCACCCCGGTGTTGATGGCGGCGGCCAGGCGGTGGGCCTTGCCGACGTCACGGGTCCACACCCCGCCCCCCAGGCCGAACTGGGTCAGGTTGGCGCGGCGGGTGACCTCCTCGATGTCGTCGAAGGGCAGCACCGAGGCGACCGGGCCGAAGATCTCCTCCTTGGCGATGCGCATGTCGTCGTCGACGTCGGCGAAGACGGTGGGCGGGACGAAGTACCCCTTTCCCAGGTCGCCCTCGGTGAGCCGGGCGCCGCCGGCCACCGTCCTCGCCCCCTCGGCCTTCCCCACCTCGAGGTAGCCGGTCACCCGGTCGAGCTGGGCGGCCGAGACGATCGGCCCGATCTGGGTCTTCGGGTCGAGGCTGTTGCCGACCCTGAGCGAGTCGGCGAGGGCCGCCACCTTGGCGACGAACTCGTCGTAGACCGGGCGCTCGACGAACACCCTGGTCCCGGCGCAGCAGACCTGCCCGGAGTTGGCGAACACCCCCATCCCCGCCCCGGGCACGGCGGCGGCGAGGTCGGCGTCGGCGAAGATCACGTCGGGGGACTTGCCGCCGAGCTCCAGCGAGACGCGCTTCAAGTTCCCGGCCGCGGCCCGGACGATCTCCTGGCCGGTGGCCGAGGAGCCGGTGAAGGCCACTTTGTCCACCCCGGGGTGGGCGCTGAGCGCCGCCCCGGCCGTCTCGCCGAACCCGGTCACGATGTTGACCACCCCAGCCGGCAGGTCGAGCTCGGCCAGGAGCTCCCCCAGCCGCAGCGGCGAGAGGGCGGCCTCCTCGGCGGGTTTGAGGACCATCGTGCACCCGGTGGCCAGCACCGGGGCGATCTTCCAGACGGCCGAGGAGAGCGGGCCGTTCCACGGGATGATCGCCCCGACCACGCCGACCGGCTCCTTCAGGGTGTAGGTGAAGAACGAGCCGCGGGCGGAGTTGGGGACGGTCTCCCCGTGGAGCTTGGTCGCCCAGCCGGCGTAGTAGCGGAGGGTCTCGGAAACGAACCCCGCGCCGCCGGTGCGCCCGATCGGCGCCCCCATGTCGACGACGTCGAGGACCCGGAGCTCGTCGTAGTGCGCCTCCACCAGGTCGGCCAACGCCAACAGGACGTTCTGGCGCTGCACCGGGGTGAACCGCCGCCACGGGCCCTCGAAGGCGGCCCGGGCCGCCGCCACCGCCCGGTCGACGTCGGCGGCGTCGCCCTCGGCCAGCTGGGCGATGACCTGGCCGGTGGAGGGGTTGACGCTGTCGAAGGTCCGCCCCGAGGCGGCGGGCACCCACTCGCCGTCGATCAGGAGACGCTTGGGCCGCCCGTCGAGCGAGGCGGGGAGGATGGTGGGGTCAACGGCCGTCGCCATCGTGACGCTCCTCGTCCGGGGTCCACTGGGGCCGGCCGCCGGCCGGGACGGGCAGCCCCGGACCCCGAGGGCGGCCGCCGGGCCGAGACTACCGGCGGGTCACGCTGCGTGGCAGGGGGGCGGGCCCAGGGCCGTCGGCTGGGATCCGGGCTTGGTAGCCTCGGGCGTCGCCGACGCAGGTGGGCAGGTGAGGGCGCAGGTGAGTGACGGAGTTGCACCCGTGTGTCGTGTCCGGGGCCCGGCGGCGTGCTGAGCCACTGGTCCCTCTCCCCCCTGGGCGTCGTGGCGGTCGCCGTCCTCCTCGCCCACGAGGCGGGCGCCGCGCGGCTGGCGGCCCGCAGCGCCGCCCGGCGGCCGAGGCGGGCGCTCCGGGCGTGGTGCTTCCGGGCCGGCGTCCTCTGCGTGCTCGCCGTCACGGTGACCCCCGCTGCCTACGAGGGGACGCGCCTGTTGTGGGTCCACATGGTGGACCATGTCGTCCTCATGTTCTTCGCTCCCGCCGCCCTGGTGGCGGGGGGGCCGGTGGTGCCGCTCGCCTGGGCGCTCCCGGTCGGTGCGAGGCGCCGGGCGCTGCGGTGGCTTCGCTTCAGCGGGCCGGGGGCGGCCCTGCGGGCGCTGTGGGGGCTGCTCACCCGGCCGGCCGTGGCGTTCGTCCTGGTGAACGCGGCCATGGTGGTCTGGCACCTCCCCCGGGTCCTCGACGTCGCCCTGTCGACGCCGGCGGTGCGCGAGCTGGCCATGGAGCCGTCGTTCCTCCTGGCCGGGCTCTGCTTCTGGCGGTCGCTCGTCCCCTCCCACCCCTACGCGCCCCGGGCCCGCCTGCGCACCGCGGCGGTGCTGGTGGTGGGGACCAACCTCGTCATGCTGGCCCTGGCCATCTCGATGGCCATCTTCACGGCCCACGCGTGGTACTCGGTGCCGGGCCACGCCCACCAGGGCGCCCACGCCGCCTTCGCCGCCCAGCAGCTGGCGGCCGGGGTGCTGTGGATCTGCGGCGACTTCTGGGCCGGCCCGGCGCTGGTGCTGATCGCCGTCCAGCTGGTGCGGCGGGACGGCTCGCTGCTCGACGCGCTCGACCGCGAGCTCACCGCCAGGGCCACCACCGCCTGACGCCACCGTCAGCGGCCGGGTGCACCGCCCTTGGGCCCGGGGACCGGGTCGTCCCCGACGGCGTCGTGGTCGGCGGCCTCGGCGACGTAGCGCCGCCAGGCCACCAGGTCGGCGTCGTCCTCGGCGATGGCGTCGTCGCGCCGGGGCGCCACCGGCTCGCCGTCGGCCTGGCGGAGCATCACCCGCCACAGGTAGACGGCGACGGCCAGGAAGATCGGCCACTCGAAGACGTAGGCCCAGCTCAGCGTGTTGCCCGACAGGGCCCGCCACAGCTCGAAGCCGAAGCCGGCGGGACAGACCACCAGGGCCAGGACGAGCGCCGAGTGGATGCGGGCGCGCCGCCGGTGGAGGTCAACCGGCGGGGGGTCCGGCTCGTGGCGGTCGTCGTCCATGGAGATTCGCAGTACTCGCTCGCGAGAGTCTACGGCGCTACTGTGTGCGGACAGCCCCGAGGTCTGGGGGTCCGCGGGGGAGGCGGAGCGAGAGGGCACCCGCACTGATGACGACCGCGCGCAGGTATGCCTTCGGCGCCGTGGCCACCGTGGTGGTCGGCGGGGCGCTGATCGCGGGCATCGCGATCGCCGTGGCCAGCCTGGCCCCGCACCAGCCGGCGCTGGCGGCCCGGTCCGACGGCACCATGGTCGTGGACGGGAAGACCTACCCCCACGCCACCCTCTCGCTGGCCACCTACCCCGACTCGCTGTTCGGCCTGCGCGGCAAGACAGGGGGGGCGCACCCGACATGGGTGAGCTACTCGAACGACAACCTGGTCGTCCCGGCCAACACCGCCGTCACGGTCACCGTCCGCCAGTACGACACGGGGGGGACGCCGAACAACCCGTACTTCGCCAAGGTGGTGGGGACGGTGGGCGGCACCGAGACGTGGAACGGGCGGAGCGTGCGGTCGATCCCGGTCGACCGCGTCGGCCACACCTTCACCCTGCGGACGATCGCCGGGAACGCCCCGTACATGTTCTTGAACGTGCCGCTGCCGGCCAACAAGACAACAGCCCCGACCCCGGTCCACATCGGCGCCGGGACATACCCCCATCCCCAGGTGGTCACGTTCACCTTCGTCACCAAGGGCAAGGGCGTCTACGAGTGGAACTGCGAGTACCCCTGCGGGAACTCGGTGGCCGGCTTCGGCGGGCCCATGAGCACCTTCGGGTACATGTCCGGAACCCTGACGGTGGAGTGAGGATCGATGGCCCCGACTGACCAGCAGGCCCCGGTGGCCCGGCGGATCCACTGGCCCGAGCTGCTCATCACCTGGGCCGTGCTGACCGCCGTCTCGGTGGCGGGCTCGCTGCTCCTGTTCCCCCACGTGATGCCGCGCGCCGCCTCCTCGACCATGCACCTGATCATCCTGACGGTGGTCGTCTTCTCGGTGACCGCGGCACCGGTGGGCAGCCTCGTCTACGCCACCCTCTTCTACGGCCTGCGGCACTGGAAGCACAGCTCGGGGGACGAGCCCCCGCCCGACGGCCCCCCGATGCGGGGCAACACCCCGGTCATCATCGTGTGGATCGGCATCAGCTGCGTCATCGGCACCTTCCTGCTCATCTGGGGGCTGGCCGCCATGGCCGCCGACAGCGCCGACGCCGCCCACCCGGCGCTGACCGTCGACGTCACCGGGCAGCAGTGGCTGTGGACCTTCCACTACCCCGGGACCGACGTCACCACCAGCCAGCTGGTCCTCCCCGAGGGCAAGACCGTCACCTTCGACGTGACCAGCCTCGACGTGGTCCACGGCTTCTGGATCGTCCAGATGGGCGTGAAGGTCGACGCCAACCCGGGGCAGGTCACCACCGTGTCGGTCACCCCGGACAAGGCGGGGACCTTCACAGTGGTCTGCTCGGAGCTGTGCGGGCTCAACCACGCCTTCATGAGGGCCCCGGTCCGGGTGCTGCCGGACAACCAGTTCAAGTCCTGGCTGGCGAGCCAAGAGTGAAAGGGCGCGCCGAAGTGAGAAGAGGGGACGCCGGATGACGACCACGACGGCGCCAGCCGCGCCGGCAACGGCCGGGGGCCACCAGCCCGGCGGCCTCATGCGCCGGCAGAACTTCGTGACCGGCGTGGTCGGGGGCGTCGCCGTGGCCGCCCTGGCCTGCGTGCTGACCCACCTGTTGGCCGGGGACTCGGGCTCCTACTTCAGTGACCGCGTCGGGACGATGACCTTCATCGGCTGGGACCTCGGCTTCCTGCTCGGCATCGGCGCCGTGAACGGCCCGATCAACTGGCTGCGCGGCCGGGACATGACCGAGGAGGACCAGCTCTACCTGGCCGGCAAGGACCAGGGCCGGCGCCGGTACTGGAAGTTCTGCACCGACCACAAGGTGGTCGGCGTCCAGTACTTCATCATGGCCATGATCGTCCTGTTCGCCGGCGGCGTGCTGGCCATGCTCATCCGCACCGAGCTGATGCGGCCGGGCCAGCACTTCGTGGATCAGCAGACCTACAACACCTTCATCGGGATGCACGGGATCCTGATGATCGTCGGCCTCATCATCGCCATCGCCGGGCCGTTCGGGAACTTCATCCTGCCCATCATGATCGGGGCCCGGGACATGGCGTTCCCCCGGCTGAACGCCCTGAGCTTCTGGCTGGTGGTGGCGGCCGCCGTCCCCCTGCTCTCGGTCTTCGCCATCGGCGGCATCAGCGACGGCTGGTCCACCTACGCCCCCCTGGCCGTGCAGGACCACATCGGCATGGACGCCTTCGCCGTCGGGGTGATGACCTTCGTCGCCTCCACCACCATCGCCGGCGTGAACATCGTGACCACCTTCATCACCATGCGGACCAAGGGAATGAAGCTGGTCCGGGTGCCCATCTTCACCTGGGGCGTCACCATCTCGAGCGCCCTCGGCCTCTTCGCCATGCCGTTCTTCGCCGTGGCGCTCACGCTCCTGTTGAGCGACCGGACGATGGGGACCTCCTTCTACCTCTCCTTCGGCGGCGGCAGCGGCTGGCTGTGGGAGAACCTCTTCTGGCTGATGGGCCACCCCGAGGTCTACGTGATCCTGTTGCCCGGCGCCGCCGCGGTGTTGGAGATCGCCACCGTGTTCGCCCGCAAGCCCCTCTTCGGCTACCAGGTCGTGGTCGGGGGGATGGTGGCCATCGCCCTCCTGTCGGTGGTGGTGTGGGCCCACCACATGTTCACCACCGGGTGGGCGCCGGCCTTGAACGGGCCGTTCATGCTCACCACCGAGATCATCTCCATACCGACCGGCGTCCTCATCCTGGCCCTCCTCGGCACGGTCTGGCAGGGCAACATCTGGATGCGACTGCCCATGTTCTGGGTGTTCGGCATGGCGTGGGACTTCATCATCGGCGGCATCACCGGCATCTACCTCTCCGACGTCCCGGTCGACCAGCAGATGCACGGCACGATGTTCGTCGTGGCCCACTTCCACTACGTGCTGGTGGGCTCGGTGCTCTTCGCCGCCATGGGGGCGGTCGCCTACTGGTTCCCCAAGGTCACCGGGCGCATGCTCGACGAGCGGATGGGGAAGGTGGCGTTCTGGGTCATCTTCGTGAGCTTCCAGGTGACCTTCATCGCCATGTTCATCTCCGGCCTCGCCGGGATGCCTCGGCGGGTGGCCAACTACGCCCACACCCTCGAGGTCTCCAACTTCGCGTCGACGATCGGCGCCTACGTGCTCATGGCCGGGATGCTGCTGGAGCTCTACGTCATCGTGGTGAGCTGGCGGCGCGGCAAGCCGGCCGGCCGCAACCCCTGGCATGCCAAGTCCCTCGAGTGGCAGGTGCCGACCCCGGTGCCGCTGTTCAATTTCGACGTGCTCCCGGTCGTCACCTCCGATCCCTACGGCTACGGCGAGCCCCCGCCACCGGCGGCCGAGCCCGAACCCGGGCCGCAGGTGCCCGTAGAGGAGCCCGAACTGGTGCCCGCCGGCGCCGGCACCCCAGAAGGCGAGGACCGTTGACCACCACCGCGCACCACGCCGACGCCACAGCGCTGCACCACGAACCGCCCGAGATGGTGGCGGGGCGCCAGGTGCTGGGGGTGTGGCTGTTCATCGCCGGGGACGCCGTCGTCGTCGGGTCGCTCGTCTTCACCTACCTCTACCTGCGGGGCCTGAACACCCTCAGCCAGTGGATGCCCAAGGGCGTCCACGGGGCCTCGGACCTGCTGGCCTGGGGCATCGTGGCGGCGGCGGCGGCGAGCGCCGCGGCCGTCTGGGCGGGGGAGGACGCCATCCGCCGCCAGACCGGCGGTCGGGTCGGACTGGTGCTGGCCGGCACGGTGCTGGCCCTGGGGTCGCTGGCCCTGGTCGTCGTGGCCATCCGCAACATCCCCCAGGCGGTGAACGCCACCTCGGGCGTCCGCCAGATCGCCGGCTCCTACGCCTCGGGGCTGCTCGCCATCGACGTGAGCAACCTCATCCACCTGGTCGTGCTGGCCCTGCTCGGGGTGGGCGTGGCCGTGCGGACGTCGAAGGGCAGGATCTCGGCCCAGGCGCCCACCCACGCCCGGCTGGTCCGGATCTACTGGGTCTGGGTCGTGGTCAGCATGGCGATCTCGGCCGCCCTGACCACGATCTTCGTGGCGAGCCCGAAGTAGCCCGGCCCGAAGTGAGCGGTCCCCGGCGGCGCCGGGGACCCGGGCCGGTGTCCGGCCGCCCGCCATCGGTCCGGCCGTCCCGGTCCGCGCCGCGAACGCGGGACCGGGGGAGTCCGGCGCCCCCAGCCTCAGTGGTGCCGGAGGTGCGTCGGTGCTGCCCGCGGCGGGCGGCGGCGCGGTCGCCCGTCCGGCCGGGATCGGTGGGCGGTGCATTCCACGCCAGCGGGACGGCCGCATGATGAACTGTCGGGTGCGGAACCGCAACCCGCGGCGGCATTGCCGGATGGGTACGGGACCTCGCTTCGCCACCGGGGAAGGGGCTCGCGCCGATGAAGGCATGGGAGGCAGAGGGTGGAACAACGACGTAGGCGGATCCCCCGCGAGGATGCCGGCTGGCCCGGGCGCTACCGGTTCGAGGGCGATGCCCGGGGGGAGTGGGGCAACTGCCGGGTGATCGACATCTCCCTGCTCGGGGTGGGGATCGAGCTCTTCGGATCGGTGCCCTCCAACGCCATCGGCCGCCGGGTCACCGTCGAGGTGGAGACGCCCGCCGGTGCGTCGGTGCTGCTGCAGCTCGCCGGCGTGTGCAGGCACACGTCGCCGGGCCGGGAGGGGGGCACCCGGACCGGCATCGAGTTCACCGGCCTCTCGGAGACCGAGCGGTCGATCCTCGAGATCATGGGTCACATGCAGATCGTCTGGTAGCCGGTGGGGCGGGGAACTCCCGACCGGCGGGCGGCCCGGGCGCGGCGATGGGGTCCGGCGGTCGGTGCCTCGGTCGATACCGGTTCCCTCGATCCCGGTTCCTCGGCCCGGTGCCCGAAGAGCGGCTGCTCTCGAGTTCCGCTCAGGTGCCGGGCATCCCCGGCAACCCCGGCACCAGGGTGGGGTGTCTCACTGTCTTGTTGAAGCAGACGTAGACCTCTTTGCCCCTGGTGAAGGCCGGGACGAACTGGGACCCTCTCACCTCGGTGAAGGCGGAGCAGTAGGGAGGCAGGGACGTGGTGTGTGTGTCGGTCCAGTTCTCCGGGGGGATGATCCCGCCGGCCGTGAACCTGGTGAGGCGGTTGGTGGCCGCCACCAGGCCGGCCTGGGTGAGGTGGTGGCCGGCCGCCTTGATGCCGGCCACCAGCAGGGTGGCGGACTCCCACCCGTCCATGGCCAGGCCGTCGCCGACGTAGGCCGGCTCGTACTTCTCCATGCCCGCCAGGAAGGCCTCGAGACCCGGGTAGGCGCCGGGAAACTCCTTGGCGGCCAAGCGTGGGACCTCGAAGCTGTTGAAGTACACGCCCTGCATGAGAGCCGAGTTCTTGTCCAGCACCGTCTGGTTGGGGGTTGTGAACCAGAGCTGCTTGACGTGCACCGCGTACTCCTTGAGCGCCCGGGTGAGGGCGATGTTGCCGTCGATTGTCATGCAGCTCAGGATGAAGTCCGAGCCGTCGGCCCGGATGCGCTGGACGTCCGGGATCACGGAGGGGTTGATCGGTGTGAGCTCGAGGTCGGAGTAGCTGATGTCGTAGCCGGCGGCCTCGAGGCTCGTGATGGTGGCCTGGCACGCCGCGGAGGAGGTCGACACGTTGTAGGCGAGCACGGCGACCGACCTGGCCTTTATCCGCCGGAGCAGGTAGGCGATCGGGGGGACGGCGGTCTTGTATGTGTCCACCGAGCCGTTGGCCGCGAAGAGGTCCGGTTCCCTTGTCCAGTCGCCGGTGACGTTGAAGCCGTAGGTGGGGGTGCAGGTCGTGGTGAAGTACGTCGGGTTGAACCAGTAGGAGGAGGCGAAGACGGCGAAGGCGTGGTCCTGGTCGATGACCGCGTGGGAGAGCGTCACGAAACGGGTCTCTGTGCCGGTGTCGTTGAGGTTGTAGGCGAGGTCGATCTTCCGGCCGTCGACCCCGCCCTTGGCGTTGACCGTGTCGAGGTAGGCCTGCACGCCGTCGACGAACGAGGCGAACCCCGCCGAGATGGGTCCCGAGAGGGTGGAGATGGCACCGACGTCGATCTGGGTGGCGCTCACTCCGGGCGATCCGGTCGCCACGCCGGGCGGGCACTTGAGGGAGGCCGGCAACGGGGCGCTGGACGTGGTCAGTGTGGGTGTGGCGGCCGAAGGGGCTCCACCAGCTCCCGTGGCGACGAGGGCCCCGGCGAGGACGGCCCCCACGGTCACCACGGCCAGTCTGGCCACCAGCGGTCTCGGCGGTCCCCGACGGTCGTTGATCGCCCGCATGCTGCCTCCTTCGCATCTCCGACAGGCCGTCTCGAGGGGCCGACACCCGGGGCGCCCCGATCGAGGCGCCCGTTGCCTGACGTCGGTATCGGTCTATACAGGCACCTCGGCGATGGGCAGGGCCCTTGGTCACAGCCCTTGGGAGGGCCCCGGCGCGCGTCGGCCGATGGCGGAGCGGCCCCTCCCGAGTCGGGGACGGTGACGTCGCCGGGACCGTTGCACCCGCGCAGCGCGCCGGAGGGGCCGCCACGGGTGTGGCGCACCTTGTGGGGACTGGTGGGACTAAAGCCCCTGGTGGGCGTAGCCTGCTCGCGGGAGAGTGGTGCTAAGGGAGCATCGGCAATGTGAAAGGACTTCCAATGGTTGAGTCACGGGATCTGGGCCAGCGGCTGGAGGACTTGGCCGACAGGACGCGGGAAGACCTCCTGCAGGCAAGCCGCCAGTTCGCAGACGGCATCATGAAGCGGAGCGGGCGGCTCATCAGCCCGTCGTCGCAGGAGACCAACAGTGCGGTCGTAGAGGCGTTCAACTTCGCCGAGCGGGTGCTCAAGGCCCAGTTCAGGATGTTGGGCGAACTGGCCAAGGACCTCGCCGAAGAGTCGGGCCGCGGGATCGAGAGCGGCCGCAAGGCGCTGGCCGCGACGGCCAGGAAGGCTCCGGCCAAGAAGGCCGCGGCCAAGAAGGCGGCGGCCAAGAAGGCCCCGGCCAAGAGGGCGCCGGCCAAGAGGGCACCGGCCAAGCGGAAGGCGGCGGCCAAGAAGGCCCCGGCCAAGAGGGCCGTGAAGAAGGCGTAGACGGCGTAGCCGCCGACGATCGCGACCGTCCGGCGGGGGCGCGCTGCCCTGGGGTGAGACCGGGGGGGTGTCGGCGCGCCGGTCGGGCGGGCCGGCCGTCGGAGGGCCGCGGTACTCTCCCGTTGTGTTGGCGCGAGCGCTCCGGCCGCTGAGGTCCCGGAACTTCGCCCTCCTGTGGTCGGCCGCCCTGGTGTCGAGCGTCGGGTCCTGGATGCAGGCAGTGGCGCTGGGGATCTTCGTGACGGCCCGGACCCACGATCCGCTCTGGACCGGTCTCGTGGCTGCCGCCGCCTTCGTCCCCGTCGGCCTCTTGTCGCCGGTCGGCGGCGCGCTCGCCGACCGGTTCGACCGGCGCCGGTGGCTGATCCTCACCACCGCCGCCGAGATGGCCATGGCCGCCATCCTGACGGCCCTGGCGGCGACCGGGAGGGCGACGCCGGCCACCGCGGTGGTCATGGCGTTCCTCGGTGGCTCGGCCGGGGCGGTCGGGTTCCCCGCCTACCAGGCGATGCTGCCCGACCTGGTGGCCCGCCGTGAGGACATCCTCGCCGCCGTGTCGCTCTCCTCGGCCCAGTTCAACCTGGGACGGGTGATCGGCCCGGCGCTGGCCGGCGTGGTCCTGGCGCTCGGCTCCTACCAGCTCGCCTTCGCCTGCAACGCCGTGTCGTTCGCCGCGGTGATCGTGGCGCTGGCCTTCGTGCGGGTACCCGCCCCAAGGCCGGCCACCGGCCGACCCCACATCCTGCGGAGCGTCGCCGAGGGGGCCCGCCTGGCGGCCGGGGACCCCGGGTGCCGGGCGGCGATCGTCATGATCGGGATCGTGGCGATCCTGGCGTCGCCGTTCATCGCCCTGGTGCCGGCGATGGCGATCGACGCACTGCACATGGGATCGGGCCACCGGGGGAGCTTCGGCACGGCCGTGCTGGTGACGGCCCAGGGGGTCGGCGCCGTGATCGGCGCGGTCGCCGTCCCGGCGCTGGCCGCCCGCTACGGCCGCCAGCGCCAGGTGGTCGCCTCGCTCTGCGCGCTCCCCGTGCTGCTGGTGGCCTACGCCGCCGCGCCCTCGCTGTGGTGGTCGGCCGCCGCGCTCCTCCTGGTGGGCGCCGGCTACATCGGGGTGCTGTCGGGGTTGAACACGGTCGTGCAGCTGCGCGCCCCGGCGGCAGCCCGGGGCCGGGTGCTGAGCCTGTACATGCTGTCGCTCGGGACCATCTACCCGATCGGCGCGGTGATCCAAGGGGCGATCGGCAGCCATGTGGGCGTGCGGGCGGTGACCGGCATCGCCGCGCTGGCGCTGCTGTTGGTGATGGCCCTGACGATTGGGCTGCGCCCCGGCGCACTGCGGGCGCTGGGTGGCCCGTCCGCTGTGCCCTCCGCCGGGTCGCCGGTGGCGGCGGGGCCAGTCGTCACACCAGCTCACGAGGGTGGACCGGGCCGCCGGGACGGGCAGCTGCCGCCAGCGCCCGCGGTGACGGCCTCGGAGAATCCGCCGCCTTTTCCCACGTCGGCGTAGGGCAACGCCCACTTCGAACGTGGCCCAGTCCAGGGGTAGTCTTTGACCCATGCCTGAGTCCGATGACACGGTGCCGGCGTCCGCGCAGAACGGACAGGCGCCTGGATCCAACGGAGCCCATCACTTCGATCCCGAGGCCGTGCGCGCCCGGTACCTCGCCGAGCGGGACAAGCGGCTGATCCCCGGGCGCGCCAACATCCGCGACCTGACCAGCGACGAGCGGTTCTCCCACTACCGCGACGACCCGTTCACCTCGTTCACCGACCGCGACCCGGTCGCCGACAACGTCGACGTCGTGATCCTCGGCGGGGGGATCGCCGGGATCCTCGCCGGGGTGGAGCTCCGCAAGGCCGGCATCGAGCAGATCCGCATCATCGACCAGGCGGGCGGCATCGGTGGCACCTGGTACTGGAACCAGTACCCCGGAGTCATGTGCGACATCGAGTCGTACATCTACATGCCGATGCTCGAGGAGCTGGACTACATCCCCACCAAACGCTACGCCTACGGCGAGGAGATCCTCGGGCACCTCCAGAACATCGCCGCCCGCTACGACCTGACCCGCGACGCCCTCTTCCACACCGGGATCACCCGTGCCGAGTGGCAGGAGGACTCGGCCCGGTGGCGGATCCGCACCGACCGCGGCGACGAGGTCACCTGCCGCTGGTACGTGATGGCCGTCGGGATCCTGAACCTCCTGAAGCTGCCGGACATCCCGGGCATGGAGGAGTTCGGCGGCCGCTCCTTCCACACGGCGCGCTGGGACTACCAGTACACCGGCGGCGGGCCGCACTCCCCCCTCACCCGCCTGAAGGGCAAGGTCGTCGGCATCATGGGCACCGGGGCGACCGGCATCCAGGTCGTGCCGGCGCTGGCCGAGTCGGCCGAGCACGTCTACGTCTTCCAGCGCACGCCGTCGGCCATCGGCGTGCGGGGCAACCGGCCCACCGACCCGGACTTCGCCCAGGGGCTGAAGCCCGGATGGCAGCGGGAACGGATGGACAACTTCCAGGCGGTCATGCTGGGCCGGCCCGTCGAGGTCGACCTGGTCGACGACGGGTGGACCCACGACTACGCCGCCGTCCACCACCCCCCGCGCAAGGAGGGCATGACCACCGAGGAGTACCTGCGCAGCGCCGAGGAGCTCGACTACGAGATCATGGAGGCGCACCGCCACCGGGTCGAGGAGCTGGTGGCCGACCCGGCCACGGCGGAGAAGCTGAAGCCGCAGTACCGGTACCTGTGCAAGCGGCCCTGTTTCCACGACGAGTTCCTCCAGTCGTTCAACAACCCCAACGTGACCCTGGTCGACTGCCCGGCCGGCCTCGACCGGATCACCAAGGAGGGGCCGGTCGTCGACGGGAAGCAGTACGAGCTCGACTGCCTCATCTACGGCACCGGCTTCGAGCCCGAGCTGACCCCTCTCTACCGCCGGGCCGGCCACGAGGTCGTCGGCCGTGACGGCGTGGTCCTGGCCGAGAAGTGGGCCGGTGGCGCCTCCAGCCTGTTCGGCATGATGAGCCGCGGCTTCCCGAACATGTTCGTCCTGCCGGCCCCGGGTCAGCAGGCGGTGGTCACGGTCAACTACACCCAGCTGGCCGTGCTCGGCGCCGCCGTCGTCGGCGGTGCCGTCGGGAAGCTGAAGGACCAGGGGGTGGACGTCTTCGACGTGAGCGCGGAGGCCGAGGCGGACTGGACGCAGAAGATCGTCGACAGCTTCGTCGACGCCAGCGCCGTGATGTCGCTCTGCACGCCCTCGCGCATCAACAACGAGGGCCACCCCGAAGCGCTGAACCCGCGCAACGGCAACTACGGGCGCGGGATGGGCGACTGGTTCGCCTACCGCGACCTGCTGGAGCGCTGGGTCTCCGACGGCAACTTCGAGGGCCTCGAGCTCGAGGTCCGGTCGACGGCGACGTGAGCGCTCGCCAGCGGGTCGCCGTCGTGACCGGCGGCGGGGGAGGGATCGGCGCGGCGATCGCCGAGGAGCTGGGACGCGCCGGCTGGTTCGTCGTCACCCTCGACCCGCTGGTGACCCTCGACGGCTCCGCGCAACTCCCCGAGCCCGAGGAGACCACGGCCGGCCGCATCGTGGCGGCCGGCGGCTCGGCCCGGGCCACCTCGATGTCGGTGACCGACGCCGAGGGGGTCCGCGCGCTCTTCGGTGAGCTGGCGGACGAGCACGGCGGGCTCGACGCCGTGGTGAACGTGGCCGGCATCACCCGCCAGACCTACTTCGCCGACGGCACCGAGGAGGACTGGCTGGCCGTGGCGACCGTCCACCTCGACGGCTACCTCAACGTGCTCAACGGTGCCCTGCCGCTCATGGCCGCCGCCGGCTACGGCCGGATCCTCGGCGTCACCTCGGGCTCGGGGTGGCGGGCCGCCGACGCCGGCGGGTACAGCTGCGCCAAGCGGGCCGTGGCCGCCCTCACCTGGCAGCTGGGCCGGGTGGCGCCGCCGGGGGTGGCGGTCAACGCCATGTCGCCCATCGCGGCCACCCGGATGGTCGCCGCCGCCCTCGAGCGCGCCCGGCAGATGGGCCGTGAGGGTGGCGGCGGCGGGCTCTCGCTGGGGTCCATGCCCGGGCCCGAGGACCTCGCCCCGTTCGGGGCGTACCTGGTGGGCGAGGGGTTCGGGTGGTGCTCGGGCCGGGTGCTCTTCGCCGGCGGCCCCGAGGTGGCGGTGGTGGACGAGCCCCGCCTGATCGAGGTGGTGCGCACCGACGGGGCGGCCTCGCTCGCCCGGGTGCTCGAGGCCGTGCTCCCGCGCGCCTTCGCCCGGGCCGAGGCCGGCCAGGCGAGCGACGGCGGCGGCAACCCCCGGTTCGGCCCGATCTTCGACGAGCCGGCGACCGCCGAGGCCGCGCCGGCCCAGGTCCGGTCGTGTGCCGTGGTCAGCGACCGCCCGCAGCTGGCCGCCGCGGTCACCGCCGCCCTGGAAGCCCGCTCGGTGACCTGCCGGCGGGTCGATGTCGTCCGCGGGTTCGCCGACGCCGCCGCCGCCCTCAACGCCGCCGCGGCCGGCGAACCGCTCGACGCCGTCGTCGTCGCCCCCGCCGCCGTCCCGGCGGGTGCCTCGGCCGAGGGCTGGGAGCGGGTGCTGGCCGAGCACACCGGGATCGTGGGCGCACTGCACACCGACGCCGGGTGGGGCCGGGCGACGGCCGACTACGCCGCAGCGGCCGGCCGCCCGGTCCGCCTGGTCACCCTCACCGACGCCACCAGCGCCGGAGGGCGCAGCCGGGCCCAGGCGGTGGCGCAGCAGGCGAGGATCGCCGCGGGGTCGACCGCAGGGCGGGTCACGGCCTTCGCCGCCGCCATCGAGGGTTCCGAGGCGGCCGCCGGCCAGCCGGCTGGCGAGCTCGTCGCCCACCTGCTCACCCACCCCGACGCCGCGGCGCTCGCCGGTGCCGAGCTGGTGGTCGGCGACGGGTGGCTGGGCCTGCGCAGCCACCCCCGGCCCGTCGGCGCCGTCACCTACGGCGGTCCCCAGGTCCCCGTCTGGCTCGACGCCACGCTCCGGGAGATCGCCGGCGCCGCCGGCCGCCGGCCGCACGAGGAGGAGCGATGACCGACCAGCCCGCCCGGGTCGTCGACGCCCACGTGCACCTGTGGGACCCCGCCCGCACGGAGTGGTACCCGTACCTGTCGCACCCCCCGGCGAGCGCCGAGGGCAAGCCGTCGGGGATGTTCCGGCGCTTCGACCTCGACACTTACCAGGCCGAGTCGGCCAGGTGGAACGTCGAGAAGATCGTGAACGTCGCCGCGGCGACCGGGCGCCACTCCGTCGACGAGACCATCGAGCTCGACGCCAAGGCGCAGACGAGCGGCCGTCCCGACGCCATCATCGGCGGCCTCCCGCCGACCGACACGGCGGCGGAGGCCATCGAGCTCATCGACCGGCAGATGGCGGCGTCCCGCTTCCGAGGGGTCCGCCCGATGGGCGCCAACATGGGGCCGGCCCCCGCCCCCGAGGTCCTCGGTGCCCTCATGGAGCGGCACCTGGTGTTCGAGGTGATGTCCCACCCCGATGAGCTTCGAGCGGCGGCCGAGCAGCTGGCCGGCTTCGACGACCTGGTGGTCGTGGTCGAGCACACCGGATGGCCCCGCTCGAGCTCGGACGAGGAGCGCGCCCTGTGGCGCGACGGCATCGACGCGCTGGCCGGCCTCGGCGACAACGTCGTCTGCAAGCTCTCGGGGTTGGCCATGCCGTTGCAGACCGTCAGCGTCGACGCCCTCGCCCCGTGGCTCGAGTATGCCATCGGGGCCTTCGGTGTGGACCGCTGCATGTTCGCCAGCAACTTCCCCGTCGACTCGATGTGCGGCACCTTCGACGACCTCTACGGCACCTTCAGCGCCGTGACGGCCGGCCTCGACGCCGACTCCCGGGACAAGCTCTTTGCCGGGAACGCCGAGCGCATCTACCGCTGCTAGGTCCCGAGCCGCCCTGCCCGGCCCCGGGGGCCTGGCGGTGCTGCGGTGGCCCGGTGGCCTCCCACCGGCCCCACCGGCGCTCGCCGACACGGCCCGCCGCTCCGGCTGATCCAGGGGACCCGGGTCTGGGCGACCTCTGCCAGGAGGAGGACGCGGTCCGCGGCCGCGCCAGGATCCCGGGATCGAGGACGACCGGGCCCATCGCCGGCGCTCGGCGATCCCGAGGGGGAGCCGGTGCGAGCGGGTCGGCCATGCCCGTTCCCATGCCCCGGGCCCAGGGCGAATGGGTAAGGTCTGGGAGGTGAGTGCCGAGGACGCGAAATCCGAGCGGGGAGTCGTCGACGGCACGGTCGACAACCTGCGCAAGCTCCTCTCCCAGAAGGTGGCCGACATCATCCGGAGCGATCCCAAGGAGGCAGCGATCGCGCTCGAACTCGGCCTCATCGATCAGCGGTGGCTCGACGACCCGGCCAACCAACCGCTCTCCCCGAGCAACCCGATCGAGATCCTCGAGCGGTTCCTGGCACGATCGGTGGAGCGCAAGCCGTCACTTCTCTCGACCATCGGGCTCAACGCCATCCAGCTGCTGGCCCCTCACGGGACCCAGGGGGCGGGCGAGGTCGAGTCGGTCACGGTCGCCTTCACGGACCTGGTGGGGTTCACCACCTTCACGGAAACCCGTGGCGACAGCGCGGCGGCGGAACTCATCACTGAGCACTACCGGGTGGCCGGCCCCATCGCGCGGCGCTGGCAGGGGCGTGTGATGAAGCACATGGGTGACGGGCTGCTCTGCACCTTCCCCGACGCCAACAGCGGCATCCGGGCCACGCTCGAGCTGCTGGAGGCCGCGCCGCCGCCGCTGCGCATGCGAGCCGGCTTGCACATGGGAGAGGCGGTGGTCAGTCACGACGACGTCGTGGGCCAGGTCGTGAACATCGCGGCCAGGGTCGCAGAGACGGCCAAGGGAGACCAGGTGATCGTGACCGCCGAGACGGCGACGGCGGCCGGTGAGATCACCGGCGTGCGATTCCGCAAGCTCCGCCGGCGCCGCCTCAAGGGCATCTCGGCCCCGGTCGAGCTCTGCGAGGTGATCTCGCAGCCGACGACGTCGCGAGGATGAGGTCGCCGGGTCCCATCGGGGTCCCGGGGAGCCCGGGCGCATCGAGGGGAAGGCGGTCCGCTATCGGCGGCGGGTGAGCGGACCCGGGGCCGCCCCACCCCGGTCCGACGCCGCTCAGCCCACGTGGGGACCGGGCGCCCCGCGTATGGTGGGCTCGGGTGTGGAGTGCTTCGGTGTGCTGCCGAAGCACACGAACACCTGCTTCCCCTGGCCGAGGACCGGTTCGAGCACCTTCCCCCGGACCTGGACGAAGGCGCTGCAGAAGGGGGGCGTCGAGTAGGTGTGTGTCCTGGTCCAGTTCATCGGGGTGTTGATCCCGTTGGCCGTGAACGCTGTGAGCGTGTTGGTCATCTTGACCACGTTGGCCTGCGTCAGGTCCTTCCCGGCGGCCTTTATCCCGGCCACCAGCAGGGCGGCGGACTCCCAGCCCTGCAGGGCCGTGTTGTCGCTGGTGTAGGCGGGTGCGTAGCGGTGCATGGCCGACAGGTACGCCGCCAGCCCCGGGTAGGTGCCGGGGAACTTGCGGTTCGCGTCCAAGGGCACGTTCTCGACCCTGAAGTACACGCCCTGGATGAGGCTCGATTCCTTGTTGAGGACTGTCTGGTTGATGACTGTGAGCCAGAGCTCCTTCACCTTCACCCCGTAGAGCTTGAGGTCCCGGGAGAGGGCGATGTTGCCGTCCACTGTCATGCAGCTCACGATGAGGCCGGCTCCGGACTGCCGGATGCGCTGCACGTCGGGCGCCAGGTCGGGGTTGAGCGGTGTGAGCTGGAGGTCGGAATAGCTGACGGTGAACCCGGCCTTGTGGAGGCTTGTCATGGTCGTCTGGCAGGAGTCCCGCGAGCTCGACACGCCGTAGGCGAGGGTGGCCAGCGACTTCACCTTGAGCTGCTTCGCCAGGAAGGCGATCGACGGGGCGGTGGACCTGTAGTTCTCCACCGAGCCGCCGGCGGCGTAGAGGTTGGGCGAGGTTGTCCAGTCGCCGGTGACGTTGAACCCGTAGGTCGGGGTGCAGGTCGACGCGAAGTACGTCGGGATGAACCAGTAGGAGGAGACGAGGACGGCGAAGGCATGGTCCTGGTCGATGGCGGTGTGGGTCTCGGTCTCGAACCGGCTGCCTGTGCCGACGTCGTTCAGGTTGTCGGCCAGGACGATCTTGCGGCCGTCGACGCCGCCATGGGCGTCGACTGTGTCGAAGTAGGCCTCGGCACCGGGGACCAGGGCGGCGAAGTCGGCCGACAGCGGCCCGGTGAGCGTGGAGACGGCCGCCACGTTGATCTGCGTGGGAGTCACCCCCGGCGCACCGGTCCCGAGCCCGGGTGGGCACTGCAGCGAAGACGTCGGGGAGGACGAGGACTTGGCGGCCGCCCCCGCCGCCGCTCCCCCGGCCACGGCGATCGAGCAGCCGGCCATGACCAACGCCGCCACCGCGGTGGTCACGGCGGGTGGGAACCTTCGGCCAGCTCGTTCGGGCATGGCACCTCCCTTTCTCATCATTTCTCGGCCTAGCACCCGTGCCCCCCTTTGTGAAGGGCCTGAGGTCTCGACCGGGCCAGCGCCGGCCTCCGCCGGCCCCCTCACCGGCAGTGAGCGGGGACACCCGGGATCCGCGGGCCAATGGGTGGAACGCCCCAGGCGTCTCTCACCGGCCGGTGGGGGTCCGAGAGGTCGGCGGAGGCCGGGAACGCCGGCCACCGGGCTGCGGGCCCGGTTCGGCCGAGCCGAACCGGTGAGGCGCAGCGAGTAGAAAGGGTCGCATGCGGACGCGGAGGGGCCCCAGGGCGGTTCGGCGTACCTTGCAGGCTGTCGCCGCCGGCGCGCTCCTCCTCGCCGCCGCGGCGCCGGTGGCCGTGGCCGGCACCTCGCCAGCGGGGTCGGTGGCGGGTGTCCGAGCGGCCGGCGCCGGCGTCGAGGCGCCGGTGGGGAACGACATCTCCTGGCCCCAGTGCGGGAGCCATTTCCCGACAGGCCCGGCCTTCGGCATCGTCGGGGTGAACGGTGGGGTTGCCGACGATGGGAACCCGTGCTTCGGGCCGCACCCGGGCTACGAGCAGAGCGAGCTGTACTGGGCGGTCGCCGCATCGAGCGGCGTGGCCAGCGTGTCCAAGGCCTCCTTGTACGTCAACACCGACGATCCCGGATCCGTCGTCACAGGTACGCCCGTCACAGACTGGCCGACCTCGGGGGCGACAACCCCCTTCGGGGCGTGCGTGACCAAAGAACGGCTCACGAACACAGGCACACTGACACTGGGCCAGACATCGCAGGCCTGCGCCTGGGAGTACGGGTACCAGCGGGCTAGGCAGGACGCGACATGGCTGAAGAAAGCGGCTGACGCCATCGACGCGGAGACACCTCCGGTGCACGTCGCAGACGCCGCCGGGGACTACCCGTGGTGGCTCGACGTGGAGACGGCCAACACCTGGCCGAAGACAACCACAGGCCAGGAGATGAACGCCGCCGACCTCCAGGGCATGATCACTGGGCTGCGAGGCGCCGGCGCCACCGAGATCGGGGTGTACTCGACCTCCTACCAGTGGACAAAGATCACCGGTGGGTCGAGGTCGGGAGCGCTCGAGGGGATCCCCGACTGGATCCCGGGGGCCGGGACACTCACCGTGGCCAAGGCGCACTGCACACTGGACTCCTTCACCGGGGGAAGGGTCGAGCTGACGCAGTGGACCACCACAATCGACAGCGACTACGCCTGCACCACGTCGGGCTACGACCTGGTCGGGGCCGACGGCGGGGTGTTCGTCTTCTCGCCGCCGGGCACGTCCGGCGGCTTCTACGGGTCGCTGCCGGGGATCGGTGTCGTCCCGGCGGCCCCGGTCGTGGGGTTGGTGCCGACCGTCAGCGACCAGGGCTACTTCCTCGTCGGGGCCGACGGTGGGGTCTTCGCCTTCGGCACAGCCCCGTTCCTCGGGTCGCTCCCCGGAGACCGGGTCACCCCGGTCCAGCCCATCACCGGCATCGTGGCCGCCGACACAGACCGCGGGTACTTCCTGGTCGGACGGGACGGCGGGGTCTTCGCCTTCGGCACAGTCCCGTTCTCCGGCTCACTGCCCGGTGAGGGGATCGCCGTCGACGACATCATCGGCATCGCCTCGACGCCGTCTGGGAACGGCTACTGGCTGGTGTCGGCCACAGGCACCGTCTACGCCTTCGGTGCCGCCCAGAAGCTGGGGACAGCCAAGGGGACGCCCTCGCCGGTCTCGGCCATCGCCGGGACGCCCACAGGCGGGGGCTACTGGATCTCGACCAAGGGCGGCGCCGTCTACAACTTCGGCGACGCCAGGAAGTTCACAACACTGCCGGCCCTGGGCGTCTCCCCCGCCCTCCCAGTCATCGGGATCGTCCGCACCGCCAACACAGGCGGGTACTGGCTGATCGGGGCCGACGGCGGGGTGTTCGCCTTCGGGGACGCCGGGTTCGTCGGCTCGCTTCCCCTCCTCACAGTGCAGGTCACCGACATCGTGGGCGCGGCGCCGACGACGAGCTGACCGGCGGCCTCTTCCGACAGCTCGCGGCGCCACGCCCGACCCCTGCCGGGCGGCCGACCAACTTCTGGGGCCGAGCTGTCGCCGCGCCGTCGGACCGTCGGCGCTGGACTGTCGGGCTCCGCCGCCGGTCCCGTGTCCTTCGCCGCGACCCGGGCCGCAGGGCGCACCGCGGAGGTCCGCCCACCGGTGGCGCAGCCGGGGCGGGGCTCTCGGCGTGGGTGGCCGAGCGAGCCGACGGGCGTGGCCGCAGCGACCCCGCCCCGGTCCGGCTCAGTCGAGGAGTCCCCGGATGTCCGCCGTGCTCATGGCCCCCGACTCGAACCCGCCCCCGTCGAGCACGCTGGCGAAGAGGGCCGCCTTGCGGGCCTTGAGCGCCATCACCTTCGACTCGATCGTGTCCTTGGCCACCAGGCGGTAGACCATCACCTTCTTGGTCTGGCCGATGCGGTGGACCCGGTCGACCGCCTGGGCCTCGGTGGCGGGGTTCCACCACGGGTCGAGCAGGATGCAGTAGTCGGCCTCGGTGAGGTTGAGGCCGAACCCCCCCGCCTTCAGGCTGATCAGGAAGACCGGCACCTCGCCGGTGCGGAACTCGGCGAGCACCTCGTCGCGCCGGCGGGTCCGCCCGTCGAGGTAGCAGTGGGGCAGCCCGGCCGCCTTCACCCGGGCCCGGGCCAGGGTGAGGAAGCGGGTGAACTGGCTGAACACCAGCACCCGGTGGCCGTCGGCGACGATCTCCTCCAGCATCTCGTCGAGCGCGTCGAGCTTGGTCGAGGGCACCCGGGCGTGCTTGGGGTCGACGAGGGACATGTCGAGGCTCGCCTGGCGCAGGAGGGTGAGCGACTTCAGGATCTCGAACCGGTTCTTCTGCACGTTTGTGAGCAGCCCGAGGACCTTCTGCCGCTCGCGGTGGAGGTAGGTCTGGTAGAGCTTGGCGTGCCGGGGATTGAGCTCGAGCTCGATCACCTGCTCCTGCTTGTCGGGGAGGTCCGACGCCACCTGCTCCTTCGACCGGCGCAGCATGAGCGGCCGGGTGCGGCGGCGGAGGAGCTCGAGCCGCTCGGCCCGCCCCTCGCCCGAGCCGCGCTCGATCGGGGTCCGGTAGTACTCGGTGAAGCGCTCTGCGCTCCCGAAGAGCCCGGCCGCCGTGATCGAGAGCATCGACCACAGCTCGAGGAGGTGGTTCTCCATCGGCGTCCCGGTGATGGCCACCTTGAAGGGGGTCGGGAGGGTCTTGGCCCGCTGGTAGGCGCGCGAGTGCACGTTCTTCACGAACTGCGCCTCGTCGAGGAAGAGGCCCGCCCAGTCCACCTTCTCGTAGTCGTCGTACTCCAGGCGGAACAGGGCATAGGAGGTGACGACGATGTCCGCCGCCCCGGCCAGGTCGAACAGGGTGCGGTCCCGGCGCACCCCGGTCGCCGTCACCGCCTCGACGCGCAGCCCGGGGGCGAACTTGCGGCACTCCGCCGCCCAGTTCGCCACCACGCTCGTCGGGGCGACGACCAGGAACGGGGCGTCGCTCAGCTCGCGCTCCCGGACGTGGCAGACCAGGGCGAGCGCCTGCAGGGTCTTGCCCAACCCCATGTCGTCGGCCAGGATCCCGCCCAGGCCCAGGTCGTAGAGGAAGGCCAGCCATTCGAACCCGACCTTCTGGTAGGGGCGGAGGGTCGCCTGCAGCCCGGAGGGCAGGGGGTACTCCGGCCGGCCGGCCGATTCGGCCAGGAGGGCGACCGAGCGCTCCCACTCGGCGGCCTGTGCCGTCAGCACCCCCAGGCGCTTCAAGTCCTCCCACAGGCTCGCCTGGAAGCGGTTCACCCGGATGCGGTCGTCGTCGGCGTCCTGCAGGGCGCGGGCCTCGGCGATGAGCTTGGCCAACTCGCGCAGCTCGTCGGCCTCGAGGGAGAACCAGGTCCCCGAGGGGAGGATGAGGTGCGTCTCGCCGCCGGCCAGGGCCAGGAAGAGGTCGCGGAACGGCACCTCCTCGCCGCCGACGCGCACCTCGACCGTGAGATCGAACCAGTCGCCCACCGGTCCCGACCCCGACAGGCTGACCACCGGGGCTTCGGTTGCCTCGCGGTACTCGGCGTGCTCGCCGGAGTGCTCCACCACGACGCCAGGGATCGCCTCGAGCTCGGGCAGCACCTCGGAGAGGAAGTGGACGGACCCCATGCCGCCCAGGGTGGCCTCGGGCTCGAGGCGGTCCCCGAAGGGCACCAGCGCCGCACGCGCCGGGTGGGCGAGCGCCACCCGGCGGGCCACGTCGATCGCCTCGCGCACCGCCGGCTCGTAGTCGCGGCGTGTCGGGTCCCCCAGGCGTTGCGGCGCCTGGTCGCCGGGGAACCCGGTGAACCAGGCCAGGTCGACCCGGTGGCCCTCGAGGTGCCCGACCCGGAGGATCAGGGCCTGGTCGGGGACCTCGGGCAGCGTGACGGTCCCGTCGGCCGAGCGCACCTCGACCCGGCGGGCCAGGCGCGGGAAGATCTGGGAGAAGAAGCGATCCTGGCCGCCCGGGGGGATCGTGACCGTGCCGGCGGCCGCCAGCTGGTGGAGGGAGCCGGCGGCGAGCCGGTCGGAGAGGCGGGCGAAGGAGAGGCGGGACCCCTGGGTGCCGGGGAGGGGGTCTACCCAGGCGATCCCGTGCGCCGGATCGCCGATCGCCAGCCACGGGCCGTCGGGGAACGGCACCTCGACCCCCCCGACCTCGAGGAGGGGGCGCAGGGCGATCCCTTTGGCGGCGGCCGCCGAGGCGTCGAGCACCAGCGTGGCGTCGGCCCGGTGGACCACGGCCGGCGGGCCGTCGCGCCCGGCGCAGACGAGCGGGATCCCCAGCCCCTGGGCCTCGTCGAAGAGGTCCCAGATCCGGCGGCTGGTGATCGAGTCGAGCCAGAGCGTCTCGTCGGCGGCGTAGTACCGCCGGGAAGCCGACAGGTTGGCCAGGGCCAGGACCTCGCGCAAGAGGGCGACCTGGGCGGGGCTGGCGGTGGGGCGGTGCCAGCCGTAGTTGAGGGAGTCGATGGTGCGCCACGAGATCCCCGTCCGCACCCAGCCGCCCTTGTTGCCCCGGACCACCGGCCGCAACCTGATCCTGGGCCCGGCCTGGCCGTTCGGGCGGCGGGCGCCCGACGGGCCGGGGTCGACCAGCTCGAACTGGAGGGCGACCGTGGCGACCTCGTCGGCGGCCACCGCCTCGGCGGGACCCAGCTCCAGCATGGCGCCCAGACGCCGCTCCCACGCCGGCCCGGCGGGCGCAGTGGCCCTCTTGGGCGCTCGGGTCGGTCCGCCGGACCCGGGCGCCCGGCCCGGGGCGCGCTCTTTCACCCCTGTCGCCAGGAGGAGCGCCACGGCGTGCTTGCAGTCGAACCCGACGGGGCACGAGCACTCGGCGTCGATCGAGACCAGCTCGTCGCCCCGCCCCCGCTCCAGGTGGACGGTCACCTCGTACGGGCGGGTCCGGCTGCCGCTGACCAGGCCTTCTACCAGGTCGCCTTCGGGGTCCCACCGGGAGACGAGGACCGCACCGTCGGCCGCGTACCGCCGGCCCCTGGCCAGCGTCGAGTGGTCGAACCAGCGGGTCATCTTCGCCTCGTCCTGCACGGTGATCATGTGCCGACCGCATCCTCCATCCGACACGTGGTCCCGGTAGGAGAGGATACCGGCTGGCTGTGACGCCTTGAGGAACCCCCGGCCGGTGCTGCCACCGACCGGCGTCCTGGGCCGCTCAGCGCTTGCCCAGCGGGCCCTCCAACCGCCCGAGGCAGTCGTAGGCGGCGTATTTGTAGGCGTCGCTCATCGTCGGCACATCGAAGGTGGCGTGGATGAAGTAGTCGACGTTCCCGCCGAAATGCAGGACGGCCTGCCCCTGGTGGACGAGCTCGGTGGCCCCCTCGCCGACGATGTGGACGCCCAGCAGCCGCCGGCTGTCGGCGTCGACCACCAGCTTGATCATCCCTTCGGTGGTCCCGGCGATGGCGGCCCGGCTGTTGTGGACGAACCAGGACGTGCCCGTCACGTAGTTGCGGCCCTGCGCGGCGGCCTGCGCTTCGGTGAGGCCGACCATGGCGCACTCGGGGATCGAGTACACCCCGAACGGGGTGAGCGGGTCGACGGACTTCTTGAAGGGAATGTCCATCGCGTAGCAGGCCGCCACGCGGCCTTGTTCCATGGAGGCCGATGCCAGCGCCGGGGGACCGATGACGTCGCCGGCGGCATAGACCCCGGCAACGGTCGTCTGGAAGTGGCCGTCGACCAGGATCCGCCCCCGTGCGTCGGTCTCGACGCCGATCTCGGCGAGGCCGAGGTCCTCGATGTTGCCGGCGCGCCCGGCGGCGACGATCACCTTCTCGGGCCGGAGCACGTCGCCACGATCCGTGAGCACCGACAACCCCTCGGCGTCGCGGGTCATGGCGGTCACCGCCGTCTCGGGGAGCACCTTCATTCCGGAGGCACCGAAGCAGGCGGCCACCACGGCCGAACACTCGGCGTCGAGGAACGGGAGCAGACGTTCTCCCCGGTCGAGCAGGGTCACCTCGGCCCCGAGCGCCATGAAGATCGACGCGTATTCGCAGGCCACCGCCCCGCCGCCCACCACGACCAGGCTGCGCATGGGCCGGTCGAGATCCCGAGCCGTCTCGGAGTCGAGCACGTCGGGATCGTCGAACGGGATCCCGGGGGGATGGAACGGCCGAGAACCGGTGGCGATGAGGACGACGTCGGTCGCCAGGACCCGGTCCGGCTCCCCGGTCGCCGAGGTGACGGTGACGGTCCGCTCCGGACCCAGCCGGGCCCTGCCCGGCACCAGCTCGATGTCGTGGCGGACAAGGTTCTCGGCTACCGCCCGGCTCATCTCCCGCGAGACGTCGACGGCCCGGGTACGGAGCCGGTCGATGACCGACTGGGGATGGAGGTCGATCGCCGCGCCGTAGAGGTGGCGGCGCTGGAAGCCGGTCAGGTAGAGCGCAGCCTCCCGCATGGCCTTGGTGGTGACGGCGCTGGCGGCCATCGCCCCACCGAGTGCCGGCGCGTCGTCCACGACGGCGACGCGATGTCCGTAGTACGCAGCCTGGGCTGCAGCCTTCTCCCCGGCAGGTCCGGCACCCACCACCACCATGTCGAAGTGGTCTGCGCTCACCGCGATCCTGGCCTCCGTTCCCAACCGATCGCCACGATACCCGTACGACCTGCCCCTCGACGTGGGGTGGGCCGTAGCGGCCGGCGACTGGACCCCGGTACCCCGTGGTCGGGTCTCGAGGCCGGCGGCTCACTCCTCCCATGGGCGTGAGATGAGCGGCGAGCGAGGGTCAAGCGAGGGGGCGGGGCTGGCGCCACCATCGGGCGGCGAGTGTGCCAGCGTGGAGGCATGCGGAAGACCTGCATCGCCGGTGCCGTCGTCCTGGCCGCAGCCCTTGCGGCAGGGTGCACCAGCGGCGTGAGATCGGGGAACGGGACCACGACGACGTCAAGGAGGCCGAGTGCGCCACCGGCGCCCGCAGCGCCCACGTCGAGCCCGGTCGCCCCGTCGACGACCGCTGCAGCCACCACCACGACCGGTGCACCCGCTCCGTCCTCGTACCTCACGCTCCTCACCGAGCCGACAGCGGGGATCGCCCCGATCTACGCGGCGCTGCGCGGCGCCCAGAGGAGCCTGGACCTCGAGATGTACGAGCTGGTGGACACCACAGCCGAGGAGATCCTGGCCCAGGACGCAGCGCGTGGCGTGGCGGTCCGCGTGGTCCTCGACAAGAACCTGGAGGCGACCGACAACACCCCGGCGTACGACTACCTGTCTTCCCACGGGGTGCAGGTGGCCTGGGCACCGCCGGGCTTCGACGCCGACCACGAGAAGGCGATGGTCGTCGACACAACGACGGCCTGGATCATGACGCTCAATCTCGCCTCGAGGTACTACTCGGACACCCGGGACGTCGCCGTCGAGGACACGGACCCTGCGGACGTGGCCGCCATCACCTCGGTCTTCGACGCCGACGTCACGGGGGCGGCGGTGACCCCGGGGGCGGGCGACGACCTCGTCTGGAGCCCCACCACGTCGTACGAGGACCTGATCGGGCTGATCGAGTCGGCGAAGACGACTCTCCTAGTGGAGAACGAGGAGATGGAGAACACCGGCGTGGTCGGGGCCCTCGAGGCGGCGGCCAGGAACGGCGTGGACGTCGAGGTGGTCATGAACGACACGTCCGAGTACGCGGACGACTTCGACGAGCTGGAGTCGTCCGGGGTCAAGGTCTCGACGTACCCGGGCGACCCGGGCCTCTACATCCACGCCAAGGCGATCGTCGTCGACGCGGGCGGTCCCTCGGCGCGGGCTTTCGCCGGATCGCAGAACTTCTCGACGGCCTCGCTGGACTACAACCGCGAGCTCGGCGTCATCACGGGCGACACCGGGGTGGTCTCCGCACTGGCCTCGCGGATCCGGGAGGACTTTGCCGCAGCCACCCCCTGGACCTCGTAGTCCATCG